>Ga0206116_1000206_pt1 | contig 87350 bp, 65 predicted proteins | sample 3A1Ametagenome_FD_178000 | JGI IMG/M metagenome (GOLD analysis project Ga0206116, IMG submission 178000) | Enriched microbial communities from leaf-cutter ant dump, University of Wisconsin, Madison, United States - 3A1A | ecosystem: Environmental > Terrestrial > Nest > Insects nest > Nest dump...
ATGATCGCCAACCCGGCCGACATCGCCCTGCGCGAGAAGATCATGCTCGGCAGCATGCAGGCCGGCCTGGCATTCTCCAACGCGATTCTCGGTGCGGTGCATGCCATGAGCCACAGCCTCGGTGGCTTCCTCGACCTGCCGCACGGCCTGTGCAACGCGGTGTTGGTCGAGCACGTGGTGGCGTTCAACTACAGCGCGGCGCCGGAACGTTTCAAGGTGATTGCCGAGACCCTCGGCATCGACTGTCGCGGGCTCAATCACGCGCAGATTCGCCAGCGCCTGGTCGAGCATCTGATTGCCTTCAAGCACGCCATGGGCTTTCGCGAGACGCTTGGCCTGCATGGCGTCAGCACCTCGGATATTCCGTTCCTGTCCAGCCATGCAATGGACGACCCGTGCATCCTCACCAACCCGCGTGAATCGACTCAGCGTGATGTCGAGGTGGTCTATGGCGAGGCGCTCTGACGAAGCGCTGGCCGGGCTGCTGGGGCTCGGTAGCCAATCGGCGCGCAAGAGCCACTATCCCGAGCTGCTGGCGCGCCTGGAGGAGCTGGAAACCGAGCGCAACCGCTATAAATGGCTGTTCGAGCACGCCGTGCACGGCATCATTCAGGCCAGCCTGCAGGACGGCGTGCTGGCGGCCAATCCGGCGATGGCGCGCATGCTCGGTTACGACGATCCACAACAGGTGCTGTGGTCACTGGGGGATCTGGCTCGCCACCTGTTCGTTGGAGGTTTCGACGAACTGGAAGTGATTCGCCAGCGACTGAGCCATGGCCAGGCATTGCTCGGCTACGAGACGCGCCTGCGCCGGCGCGACGGCAGCACCATCGACGTGCTGATGAACCTGCTGCTCAAGCCGGAAGGAGAGGGCGTATTCGAAGGCTTCGTCGCCGACATCACCGAGCGCAAGCAGGCGCAGCAGCGTCTGCAACAACTCAATGACGAACTGGAGCGTCGCGTTGCTGCGCGCACCTATGAACTGCTCGAGTCCAACCGCAACCTGCAACGGCAGATTGAAGAACGCGAGCGCATCGAGCTGGCCCTGCGTGAAGCACGGGACGCCGCCGAGGCGGCCAACCGCAGCAAGGACAAGTACCTGGCGGCGGCCAGCCATGACCTGCTGCAGCCGCTCAATGCCGCGCGTTTGCTGATTTCCACCTTGCGCGAGCGTGAATTGCCGAGTGCCGAGCAGAATCTGGTCGAGCGCAGTCACCTGGCGCTGGAAGGTGCCGAGGATCTGCTGGCCGACCTGCTGGATATTTCCAAGCTGGATCAGGCCGCGATCAAGCCGGACCTCGATGTCTATCGCCTTGAGGAGTTGCTCGCGCCGCTGGCTTCGGAATTCGAAAGCGTGGCCTCGGCCAGTGGTTTACGCCTACGGGCGCGAATTGCCGATTATGCAGTGCATACCGATTTGCGACTGCTGACGCGCATTCTGCGCAACTTCCTCAGTAATGCCTGCCGTTACACCGAGCGTGGCGGCGTGCTGCTCGGCGCGCGGCGGCGTGGCGCTTTCGTCGAGTTGCAGGTGTGGGACAGCGGGCGAGGGATCGCGGCGGATCAGCTGGACACGATATTCCTCGAATTCAGTCAGCTGGACGTTGGGCGGGCGGCCGAGCGCAAGGGTGTCGGCCTGGGCCTGGCCATCGTCGAGCGTATCGCGCGCATGCTGGGCTATCCGGTGCAGGTGCGCTCGCTGCCAGGGCGCGGTTCGGTGTTCAGCATTCGCGTGCCACTGGCGCAGGAGGCTCCGCGGCGCCAGGTGCAGTCCGTGGCGCAGCCGCTGCTCGGTAATCCGCTGCCGGGACGGCGCTTGCTGGTGGTCGATAACGAAGTGGACATCCTGCACAGCATGGCTGCATTGCTCGGCCAATGGGGGTGCGAAGTGATCACGGCAGTCGATCTGCCCGAGGCCTTGCAGCGACTGGAGGGCAGGGCGCCGGAGGTGATCCTGGCCGATTTCCACCTCGATCATGGCGTGCTCGGTTGCCAGGTGATCCAGCAACTGCGTGACGAATTTTCCAGACCGATCCCGGCACTGATCATCAGCGCCGATCGCAGCGATGCCTGCCGTCGTGATCTGCAGGCCTTGGGTGCGCCGCTGCTGAACAAGCCGGTCAAGCCAGGCAAGCTGCGTGCGGTGCTTAGCCAGCTTCTGATGGATACGTGAACGGCCCCAGGTCGGTGTAGTGAACCTGAGCGATTTTGATGCTGTCTATTGGCTACCTCGTCCCTCAGGAGATAACCACAATGACAATTTCCATGAACCCCGTTATGCGCCGTCTTGCCGCGATTACCGCACTGTTTCACCTGCTGCTGGTGGTGCAGATTCCTGCCGCGAACGCGGCGATGGTTGGCACTCACGAGGTGATCGCCGAGCAGCAGCACAAGGTGGATCAGGAGCAATTGATGGCCATGCTCGATGACGAGCAGGTGAAGGAGAAACTGGTGTCGATGGGCGTTGATCGTGATCAGGTCGAATCGCGTATCGCCAGCCTGACCCCGGCCGAACTGGCGCAGTTCAACCAGCAGCTGGATCAGGCACCAGCCGGTGCGGGTGTAGTCGGCATTATCGTGTTGTTTCTGGTGATCTTCATCATCACTGATATGCTGTGCGCCACCAACATCTTCAATTTCGTCAAATGCATAAATCGCTGATTCGCCTCTGCTGTATCGTATCGATCGTTCTACTCACAGCCTGCGCTCGTTCTCCGGTGTTATCACCGGAGGGCGAGCGTTTGCCTGAGCGGGTGGAGCTCACCGACGTTCCCTTCTTTCCCCAGGATGCTTACCAGTGTGGGCCGGCTGCCCTGGCCACCATGCTCAATCAGCGTGGCGTGCTGACTACACCCGGTGCGCTCAAGGACAAGGTCTACATTCCCAGCCGTGAAGGTAGCCTGCAGGTCGAGATGGTCGCTGCCGCGCGTAATCACGAAATGCTGGTGTATCCGCTGCAACCGCGTCTGGAGGCTGTGTTGGCTGAAGTGGCCGCCGGCAATCCGGTGCTGGTGCTGCAGAACCTGGCGTTCGACTGGTATCCGCAATGGCATTTCGCGGTGGTGGTCGGTTACGACCGCCGTGAGCGTACGTTGATTTTGCGTTCTGCTACCACACGCCGTCTCGAAGACAGCTTCAACAGTTTCGACAGAACCTGGGCGCGCGGTGGGCGCTGGGCAGTCGTCACCCTGCCGCCTGAGCGTCTACCGGCGCAGGCCGATATCCATGCCTGGATGAAAGCTGCCAATGACCTCGAGCAAACCGGCAATACCCAGCCGGCGCGGCGGGCCTATCGCCGTGCTACCGAGGCCTGGCCGGAGCAGGCGTTGCCCTGGTTCGCGCTGAGTAATAGCCGTTATGCCGACGGTGATCGCAAGGGTGCGGAACAGGCATTACGTGAGAGCCTCAAGCGTGATCCGAACTTCGCTGCGGGTTGGTTCAACCTGTCGCAGGTGCTGGGTGAGCAGGGCTGTGCCCATGAGTCGCAGCAGGCGCAGGCCTGTGCGCAGCGTCTGGCGCCGGAGGATTCGCGATTCGCTGTGCCGCTCAAGGCTGGTGGTTCTGGCGGTCAGTGTCAGGCCTTGCCGGCCTGTCCATGATGCAAATGAAAACGGCGCCCTTGGGCGCCGTTTCCATTTAATGCGTTGCTTAGACGCCCAGTTTGTCACGCAGCGTGTAGTACCAGGCGCCAATGGCGCTGAACGGTACCTGGAACAGGCGACCACCAGGGAAGGGGTAGTGCGGCAACCCGGCAAAGGCATCGAAGCGCTCGGCCTGACCGCGTAGCGCTTCGGCCAGCACCTTGCCGGCCAGGTGGGTGTAGGTCACGCCGTGGCCGCTGCAACCCTGGGAGTAGTAGATGTTGTCGCTGATACGGCCCACTTGCGGCAGGCGCGACAGTGTCAGCAGGAAGTTGCCGGTCCAGGCGAAATCGATCTTCACGTCCTTCAACTGCGGGAAGGTCTTGAGCATTTTCGGCCGGATGATCGCCTCGATATTGGCTGGATCGCGCGCGCCGTAGACCACGCCACCGCCGTAGATCAGGCGCTTGTCGCCGGTGAGACGGTAGTAATCGAGCAGGTAGTTGCAGTCCTCCACGCAGTAGTCCTGCGGCAGCAGGCTGGCTGCGACCTCATCGGACAGCGGCTCGGTGGTGATCACCTGAGTGCCGCATGGCATCGATTTGGACGCCAGCTCCGGTACCAGGTTGCCCAGGTAGGCATTGCCGGCGACCACGACGAACTTGGCCTTGATGCGACCTTCAGGGGTGTGCACCACCGGGTTGGCGCCGCGCTCGATACGAGTTGCCGGGGACTGTTCGTAGATCACGCCACCTAGCGACTCGACAGCTGCGGCTTCACCGAGCGCCAGGTTCAGCGGGTGGATATGGCCGCCGCTCATGTCCAGCATGCCGCCGACATAGTTGTCGGTGGCGACGACTTCACGAATTCGCTTGCTGTCCAGCAGTTCCAGTTGGGTGTGGCCGTAGCGCTCCCACAGTTTTTTCTGCGATTCCAGATGGCTCATCTGCTTGCTGGTCAGTGCGGCAAATACGCCACCGTCCTTCAGGTCGCACTGGATGTCGTACTTGGCGATGCGCTCACGGATGATGCGGCCACCCTCGAAAGCCATCTGCCCGAGCAATTGCGCCTGCTTGGGGCCGACCGTGCGTTCGATCACGTCGATATCGCGGCTGTAGCTATTGACGATCTGGCCGCCGTTGCGGCCCGATGCGCCAAACCCGACCTTGGCCGCTTCGACGATGCTGACCTTGAAACCGTTCTCCAGCAGGAACAGTGCAGTGGACAGGCCGGTGTAGCCCGCACCGATGATGCACACATCGGTTTCCACCTCACCTTGCAGAGCAGGGCGTTGCGGGACGGGGTTGGCTGAGGCGGCGTAATAGGATTGTGGATATGCCGTGTGCGCCATCTTGAACCTCTGTTCTTTATTTTTTACGAATGATTCGATGCTACCTGAGTTGAAAATGGCCGGCTAGTGTCCGTGCAAAATATTCAACGATCCGATTTCGATAAAAAATTGGCCTATTTCAGTGAGTTAGCGAAAAAACCTGTTGACGGCCAAAAAGATCTGCGTAGAATGCGCACCCATCGAAGGCACATAGCTCAGTTGGTTAGAGCACCACCTTGACATGGTGGGGGTCGTTGGTTCGAGTCCAATTGTGCCTACCAAATCGATAAAAAGGGGTCGCTGAGCGACCCCTTTTTTATTGCCCGGTTTTGTCGGGTGATGCTTAAGGTTTTTCGTGATTGTTTGTGCGGCCGCTTGTCAGGGCTCAGGCTTTCTGAAAGCATCCGCACTCTTTACTTCCAGTGACTCTGGTTCGGACGGGTTGGCCCTCGGGCTCCTGCCATCGTTAGGTGGGTATACCGCTGAATCGCTTCCTGGCTCATCCCAACCCACGTGACCTTTGGTAGGGGTCACCACTAGGAGAGGAGGCGCCATGCCCATCATTACTCTTCCCGACGGCAGTCAACGTTCGTTCGATCATCCGGTATCCGTACTGGAGGTCGCTCAATCCATTGGTGCGGGTCTGGCCAAGGCCACCCTGGCTGGCAAGGTAAACGGCAAGCAGGTCGATGCCTGTGACGTGATCGATACCGATGCCACCTTGCAGATCATCACGCCGAAAGACGAAGAGGGGCTGGAGATCATCCGCCACTCCTGTGCTCACTTGGTTGGGCATGCGGTCAAGCAGCTGTACCCGAACGCCAAGATGGTGATCGGTCCGGTCATTGACGAAGGCTTCTATTACGACATCGCCATCGATCGCCCCTTCACTCCGGAAGATATGGCGGCCATCGAAAAGCGCATGGCTGAGCTGATCGACAAGGACTACGACGTCATCAAGAAGATGACGCCGCGTGCCGAGGTCATCGAGCTGTTCAAGTCGCGTGGCGAGGAATACAAGCTGCGCCTGATCGACGACATGCCGGATGAGCAGGCCATGGGCCTGTATTTCCATGAAGAGTACGTCGACATGTGCCGCGGCCCGCACGTGCCGAACACGCGTTTCCTCAAAGCGTTCAAACTCACCCGTATTTCCGGCGCCTACTGGCGCGGTGACTCGAAGAACGAGCAGCTGCAGCGGGTTTATGGCACTGCCTGGGCTGACAAGAAGCAGCTGGCTGCCTATATCCAGCGCATCGAAGAAGCCGAAAAGCGCGATCACCGTCGCATCGGCAAGCAGTTGGATCTCTTCCATCTGCAGGAAGAGGCGCCGGGCATGGTGTTCTGGCACCCCAATGGCTGGACTGTCTATCAGGTGCTGGAGCAATACATGCGCCAGGTGCAGCGTGAGCACGGTTATGTGGAGGTGCGTACGCCGCAGGTGGTCGATCGCATTCTGTGGGAGCGCTCCGGTCACTGGTCCAACTACGCCGAGAACATGTTCACCACGGCCTCGGAGAATCGCGACTACGCCGTCAAGCCGATGAACTGTCCGTGCCACGTACAGATCTTCAATCAGGGCCTGAAGTCCTACCGCGACTTGCCGCTGCGCCTGGCTGAGTTCGGTGCCTGTCACCGTAACGAGCCGTCCGGTGCGCTGCACGGCATCATGCGCGTGCGTGGCTTCGTGCAGGACGACGCGCACATCTTCTGCACCGAAGAGCAGGTGAAGAAGGAAGCGGCCGACTTTATCAGGCTGACCCTGCAGGTCTATGCGGACTTCGGTTTCACCGATATCGCCATGAAACTGTCGACTCGCCCGGTCAAGCGTGTGGGTTCCGACGAGTTGTGGGATCGTGCCGAGGGGGCGTTGGCTGAAGCGCTGAACGAATCCGGTTTGGCCTGGGAATATCAGCCGGGCGAGGGCGCTTTCTACGGCCCGAAGATCGAGTTCACCCTGCGCGATTGCCTGGGGCGTAACTGGCAGTGCGGTACGCTGCAGTACGATCCGAACCTGCCTGAGCGTCTGGATGCCAGCTATATCGCCGAAGACAACAACCGCAAGCGCCCGGTCATGCTGCACCGCGCGATCCTCGGTTCCTTCGAGCGCTTCATCGGTATGCTGATCGAGCACTACGCCGGATCTTTCCCGGCTTGGCTCGCTCCGACCCAGGCGGTGATCATGAATATCACCGACAAGCAGGCCGATTTTGCTCGTGAAGTCGAGAAAACTCTCAATCAAAGCGGTTTTCGTGCCAAGGTTGACTTGAGAAACGAAAAGATCGGCTTTAAAATCCGCGAGCATACCTTGCTCAAGGTTCCCTATCTCTTGGTTATTGGAGATCGGGAGGTCGAGACTCGATCCGTTGCTGTCCGTACCCGTGAAGGCGTCGATCTGGGCTCTCTGCCCATCGAGCAGTTCGCCGCACAGTTGCAGCAAGCGGTTTCCCGGCGTGGTCGCCAAGATTTGGAGTAATAACTATTAAGCGTGAAATGAGACAGGACAAGCGGGCCGCCCCTAAGGCGCCGATCAACGAGAACATCACCGCTCGTGAAGTCCGCCTAATCGGCGCAGACGGCGAGCAGGTTGGTATTGTTTCGATCGATGAGGCATTGCGCGTGGCTGAAGAAGCCAAGCTGGATCTGGTAGAGATCTCTGCTGATGCGCTGCCACCCGTTTGCCGCATCATGGACTACGGCAAGCACCTGTTCGAAAAGAAAAAGCAGGCTGCTATCGCCAAGAAGAATCAGCACCAGCAGCAGATTAAAGAAATCAAGTTTCGTCCAGGGACGGAAGAAGGGGATTACCAGGTAAAACTACGCAACCTGGTACGTTTCCTTGAAGATGGGGACAAGGCCAAGGTATCGCTTCGATTCCGCGGCCGTGAGATGGCTCACCAGGAGCTGGGTATGGAGCTGTTGAAGCGGGTCGAAGCTGACCTCGCCGAACTCGGCACCGTTGAACAGCATCCTAAGCTGGAAGGACGCCAGCTGATGATGGTCATCGCTCCCAAGAAGCGTAAATAACCTCCCGGGCACTGGCAGGCCTGATGGTTATCAGTTGTTAATGAATGCGGAGTACTAAACATGCCAAAAATGAAAACCAAGAGCGGTGCTGCAAAGCGCTTCCTGAAGACTGCTACAGGCTTCAAGCACAAGCACGCTTTCAAGAGCCACATCCTGACCAAAATGTCCACCAAGCGTAAGCGCCAGCTGCGTGGCAGCTCGCTGATCGGCCCGTCGGACAAAGCTAAAGTCGAGCGCATGCTGCGCGTTCGTTAATCGGTCAAGATACTTAGAGGTAATTACTCATGGCTCGTGTTAAGCGTGGCGTTATCGCTCGTGCTCGTCACAAAAAAATCCTGAAGCTCGCCAAGGGCTACTACGGTGCGCGTTCGCGCGTGTTCCGCGTCGCCAAGCAGGCGGTAATCAAGGCAGGCCAATACGCCTACCGTGACCGTCGTCAGCGCAAGCGTCAGTTCCGTGCACTGTGGATCGCTCGTATCAACGCCGGTGCTCGCGTCAACGGTCTGTCCTACAGCCGTCTGATCGCTGGCCTGAAGAAAGCGTCGATCGAAATCGACCGTAAGGTTCTGGCTGATCTGGCAGTGAACGAAAAAGCGGCGTTTGCTGCGATTGTCGAGAAAGCTAAGGCCGTTCTGGCTTAAGTCCCCCGACAATCACCGGGTTCGCCCGGTGGCAACGTCAAAGATAGGGGAAGAGCCTTAACAGCTCTTCCCCTATTTCGTATCTGGAGTCTGTAAATGGAAAATCTGGATGCATTGGTCTCCCAAGCGCTTGAGGCCGTGCAACAAAGCGAAGATGTCAATGCCCTGGAACAGCTCCGGGTTCAGTACCTTGGCAAGAAAGGCGAACTGACCGCCCTGATGCAGACTCTGGGCAAGCTGTCGGCCGAAGAGCGTCCGCAAGCTGGCGCCCTGATCAACACTGCCAAGAACCAGGTGCAAGACGCACTGAATGCCCGCAAATCCGTGCTTGAGCAGGCCCTGCTCGCCGAGAAGCTGGCCTCCGAGCGTATCGACGTGACTCTGCCGGGCCGTGGCCAGGCCTCTGGTGGTCTGCACCCGGTTACCCGCACGCTGGAGCGTGTCGAGCAATTCTTCACTCATATTGGTTACAGCGTCGCCGAGGGCCCGGAAGTCGAAGACGACTACCACAACTTCGAAGCGCTCAACATCCCCGGCCACCACCCGGCGCGGGCGATGCACGATACCTTCTATTTCAACGCGAACATGTTGCTGCGCACTCACACCTCACCGGTACAGGTGCGCACCATGGAGTCGCAGCAGCCGCCGATCCGCATCGTTTGCCCTGGCCGTGTCTATCGTTGCGACTCCGATATCACTCACTCGCCGATGTTCCACCAGGTCGAAGGCCTGCTGGTCGACGAGGACATCAGCTTCGCCGACCTCAAGGGCACCATCGAAGAGTTCCTTCGTGTGTTCTTCGAAAAACCGCTAGGCGTGCGTTTCCGTCCGTCCTTCTTCCCGTTCACCGAGCCGTCGGCCGAAGTTGATATGCAGTGCGTTATGTGCTCCGGCAAGGGTTGCCGCGTGTGCAAGCAGACCGGCTGGCTGGAAGTGATGGGCTGCGGCATGGTGCATCCGAACGTGCTGCGCATGAGCGGCATCGATCCGGAAAAATACTCTGGTTTCGCCTTCGGCATGGGCGTCGAGCGCCTGGCCATGTTGCGTTATGGCGTCAATGACTTGCGCCTGTTCTTCGATAACGACCTGCGGTTCCTGGCGCAATTTCGCTAGCAACAGCCCCCTCGTGATCGAATTCGTTTAAGGAGAACAGACAACATGAAATTCAGTGAACAGTGGCTGCGCAGCTGGGTGAACCCCGACGTATCTCGCGAGGATCTGGTCGCGCGCCTGTCCATGGTCGGCCTCGAGGTTGATGCAGTGCAGCCGGTTGCCGGCGCCTTCAGTGGCGTGGTGGTCGGTGAGATTGTCAGTGCCGAGCAACATCCAGACGCCGACAAGCTGCGTGTGTGCCAGGTGAGCAATGGTGTCGAGACCTTCCAGGTCGTTTGCGGTGCGCCTAATGCGCGTGTCGGCATCAAGATTCCGTTTGCCATGATCGGTGCCGAGCTGCCGGGCGATTTCAAGATCAAGAAGGCCAAGCTGCGTGGCGTGGAATCCCAGGGCATGCTGTGCTCGGCCTCCGAGCTGCAGATCAGCGAAGACAACAGTGGCCTGATGGAGCTGGCGGCCGATGCGCCAGTGGGCAGCGACATTCGCGCTTACTTGCAACTTGATGACGCCAGCATCGAGATTGGCCTGACCCCTAACCGTGGTGACTGCCTGTCGCTCGTCGGTCTAGCCCGCGAAGTCGGTGCCATGTACAGCGCTATAGTTTCGCCAGTCGCTATCGAGGCCGTTGCGCCTAGTCATGATGAAGTGCGCCCGGTCGAGGTACTGGCACCCAAGGCTTGCCCGCGTTACCTCGGCCGCGTTGTACGCAACGTTGACCTGTCTCGTCCGACTCCGCTATGGATGGTCGAGCGCTTGCGTCGTTCCGATATCCGCAGCATCGACGCGGCGGTGGACATCACCAACTACGTGATGCTCGAACTGGGCCAGCCAATGCATGCCTTTGACCTCGCCGAGATCAATGGCGGCGTTCGCGTGCGCATGGCGGAAGAGGGCGAGAAGCTGGTGCTGCTCGACGGTCAGGAAGTCAGCCTGCGAGCCGACACACTGGTCATTGCTGATCACGACCGTGCTCTGGCCATCGCGGGGGTGATGGGTGGCGAGCACAGTGGTGTGAGCGAGAAGACTCGCGACCTGTTCTTGGAGAGCGCCTTCTTCGATAATATCGCTGTTGCCGGCAAGGCCCGCTCCTATGGTTTGCACACCGATGCCTCGCACCGCTTCGAGCGCGGTGTGGACTCGCAACTGGCACGCAAAGCGATGGAGCGCGCCACTGCGTTGCTGTTGGAGATCGTCGGCGGCGAAGCCGGCCCGATCATCGAGGTCAGCAGTGCAGCCGATCTGCCGAACGTGGCGCCGATCACTCTGCGTGCCGAGCGCATCAGCCAGATGCTGGGTATGGATATGGACGGCGCTGAGGTCGAGCGTCTCCTCTCCGCGCTAGGCCTGGATGTAAGTGCTCAAGGCGCAGGTCAGTGGCTGGTCAAGGTGCCGAGTCATCGCTTCGATATCAGCCTGGAAGTGGATCTGATCGAAGAATTGGGGCGCCTGTACGGCTACAACCGTCTGCCGGTGCGCTACCCGCAGGCCCGTCTGGCGCCACAGGCCAAATCCGAGGCGCGTGCTGAGCTGCCTGCTCTGCGTCGCCTGTTGGTCGCCCGTGGTTACCAAGAAGCGATCACCTATAGCTTCATCGATCCCAAGCTCTTTGAGCTGTTCACTCCAGGTGTCGAGCCGCTGCAACTAGCCAATCCAATCTCCACCGACATGGCTGCCATGCGCTCCTCGCTGTGGCCGGGGCTGGTCAAGGCGTTGCAGCATAACCTCAACCGTCAGCAGTCACGTGTGCGCCTGTTCGAGAGCGGCCTGCGTTTCGTTGGTCAATTGGAGGGCCTGCAGCAGGAAACCATGCTCGCTGGTGTGATCACCGGTAGCCGTCTGCCCGAAGGCTGGGCCAACAGCCGTGAGAGCGTCGACTTCTATGACCTCAAGGCTGATGTCGAGGCGTTGCTGGGCTATGCCGGTGCGGCCGATGCATTCAGCTTCGTGCCGAGCGAGCATCCTGCTCTGCACCCGGGGCAGACCGCTCGCATCGAGCGGGAAGGGCGTCTTGTCGGCTTCATCGGTGCATTGCATCCGGAGCTGATCAAGACCCTGGGGCTGGATCAGCCGGTGTTCCTCTTCGAGTTGGTGTTGGCGGAAGTCGCTGCCGGTCGCATGCCCGCTTTCAGCGAGCTATCGCGTTTTCCTGAAGTGCGCCGTGACCTTGCACTGCTGGTTGATCGCGAGCAGCCGGCCGAGGCTGTGCTGGCGGCAATCCGTGAAACAGCGGGGGAATGGCTGACGGACCTCAAGCTATTTGACGTCTATCACGGTAAAGGTATTGATCCGCTTAGAAAAAGCCTTGCCGTTGGCTTGACCTGGCAACATCCATCGCGCACTCTTAATGACGATGAGGTGAGTACTACTACGCAAAATATCCTCACCTGCCTCGAACAAAGGTTCAACGCCACGTTAAGGAAGTAGCGTATGGGGGCTCTGACGAAAGCTGAAATGGCGGAACGTCTGTATGAAGAGCTCGGCCTGAACAAACGAGAAGCCAAGGAACTGGTGGAGCTGTTTTTTGAAGAGATCCGCCAGGCTCTTGAGCTGAACGAACAGGTCAAGCTGTCCGGGTTCGGCAACTTCGACTTGCGCGACAAGCGCCAGCGACCCGGCCGTAATCCGAAAACAGGGGAAGAGATTCCAATCACGGCTCGCCGTGTGGTCACTTTTCGTCCAGGGCAAAAATTGAAAGCCAGGGTCGAGGCCTATGCTGGAACCAAGTCATAACGACGAACTACCGGCAATTCCCGGCAAGCGCTACTTCACCATCGGTGAGGTCAGCGAACTCTGCGCGGTCAAGCCCCACGTTCTACGTTACTGGGAACAGGAATTCCCACAGCTGAATCCGGTAAAGCGGCGTGGCAACCGTCGCTACTACCAGCGTCAGGATGTGCTGATGATCCGACAGATTCGTGCGCTGCTCTATGATCAGGGTTTCACCATCGGTGGTGCGCGTCAGCGCCTCTCTGGTGATGAGGCCAAAGACGACACTACCCAGTATCGCCAACTGATCAAGCAGATGATTGCTGAACTCGAGGATGTTTTGCACGTGCTGAAGAAGTAAGCTTAAGAAAAAGTTGCCTTATTTCAAAAGCTTAATGTATAGTTCCTCCCGCTTTCGGTCACCCGTAAGCATCGTCGGGGCGTAGCGCAGCCCGGTAGCGCACTTGCATGGGGTGCAAGGGGTCGAGTGTTCGAATCACTCCGTCCCGACCAAAAAACCCTAGAAAATCCAGTCACTTAGCGGTGACTGGATTTTTTTATGCCCAATGGTTTTTGAGTGACTCTAAATTTTGCCCCACTTTTTGCCCCACCTACGGCTTTTGCTGCAATCTGTCGAACGAGAGGCTATCAGTCCGCTTTTCCTGTGGAGCTCCGATTCTGCTGTGAGCTGTCTCGGTGAGGCTGGGATGTCTTTTGTGAAATTTCGTATTGGTCGCCCGTTGTGAACTATTCGTGTTGCTCTTGAGTACAGATTGCATTCAGCTTGGCCAGTTGATGCTAGAGCTACGACAGGCAGAGATCGGCTAGAGAGCAGAAATGATGGCGGAGGCTAGTGTGGCGATACTTGCCACGTGAGGTAATGCCTGAAGTGAAGTTGAGACGACCATCTTGCTGGGCTTCGGCGAGGCAAGCTGCGCCTCGACTGCGTCAACGATCTCTAGTGCATTCTCCTTTTGCTGAGCGTCGGCCTGACTCTGAATTACTTGGCGCAAGCCGTCGATGTACTCATGTAGGTCAGTGCCGACGTTTACGGTGTTCGTCGATTGGTCGACTGAGTGGTTATTAATGCGGGCATTGTGACCGGTGATGTTGTAGGTAATGTGCTCAACACGTTGCTTGGCCTCCGGAAGGCCGAGCTTACGAACCGACATCTGGTAGTGCGCATCAATGCCATGAAAGGCTTCTTGGAAGCCGGGATCAATCACTTCGAATGTTTCAACCGCGCCATTGGACATCCTCCGCTCAATCAGGTCTCTGGGTTCAATAAGCACATCGGAGCGATCTAGGAAAACTTTGTCGTGCTGAACGCTCGCTTTTAGCCCTTCAAGCACATCCCCACTTTGTCTCCGTACGGTGATGCTGTCCGTCATAAAATCATCAAAAGACATCGCTTGATCCTTGCCGTGATGGAAGAGAATCCAGAGCGCAGCAATCTTCGGTTCGAACTCAAGATGGCATCAAAAAATGCTACGTGTTACACACATGCTAGTGTTGTACGGCCTGCGAGTGATTGGTGGCAGTCCATCGTCCGTGAGAGGCAACTGCCGGTCAAAGTAGTCGGGAACTAAGCGCATACTACGGTAGCACTTCAACAATACAAGGAAGCAACGATGCATCTGCAACGGATCCGGGCAGCCAACTTTCGTGCGTTTGGTGACGGCGATCAGTCGCCGGCACTTGATTGGGAGCTTTCTCCAGGACTGAACATCCTTGTTGGGGAGAATGACTCTGGCAAGACATCGGTCATCGATGCGATCCGATACGTGCTCTGGACCACCAGCTATGAGTTCATTCGCCTATTCGAGTCTGACTTCCATATCAACGGGACAGGTCGAGCCCGATCGCTTTTCATCGAAGCCACGCTAGTAGATCTGGATCCAGCGCAGGAAGCAGCAGTTCTTGAATGGCTGACCCATGAAGAGGATGGCACTCGCAGTCTGATCATTCACCTGCAGGCTAGATGGGTACCACCCAAGGGAAATAAGCGAGGTCGGGTTGAGGCCTTCACATGTACTGGACGTAATGGCGTAGGCCAAGAAATAGGCACTGCAGTACGCGAACTTATCCGAGCGACCTATCTTCGGCCATTGCGAGATGCTGAAGCTGAGCTCCGTCCCGGCAGGCAGTCGCGACTGTCCCAGATTCTGGCTGCTCACAGGAGTATTGACGGCCAAGAACAGAATGATTTCGATCTCACAAGCCCAGCCACTGTACCCAATAACCTAGTTGGACTGATGGCATTCGCTCAGCATCACCTGGGAAACCATCAAGTCATCAGGGATGTTCAAGACGACATCAACAATAACTATCTCGAAAAATTCGCATTTTACGACGATGCGTTGTCGTCACGCATCCAGATAACCCCCGATCTTGGGCTACAACCCATCCTAGAGCGCTTTGAGCTTGGGCTTCTTCCTGCGCCAGGTATCGACTCCAACGAACGCTGTGTTCGTGGGCTTGGCTACAACAATGCGCTTTTCATGGCGACTGAGCTGGTGTTGCTGCGCGATGGTGAGGAGCTTGCTCTACTTTTGATCGAAGAGCCGGAAGCACATCTACACCCGCAGTTGCAGGAGCGCGTTCAGCAATTACTCGAGCGCACATCTAAAGCGGCCGATGACGGTAGTCGTCCGGTGCAAATCGTTATGACAACGCACAGCCCTTCGCTCGCTGCTGGGGCTGACATTGCCAGCATGACTTTGGTGAATAGGGCACAGCTGTTCAGCTTGGCGCACGGGAAAACAAAGCTGAAGAAGATCGACTACGATTTTCTGCGGCGCTTCATCGACGCCACAAAAGCCAACCTCTTCTTTGCCCGTGGTGTAGTTATTGTTGAGGGGCCGGCCGAAGCGTTGTTGCTTCCCGCCCTGGCCTCAGCTGCGGGTTGCTCATTCAACGAGCACGGTATCTCTTGCGTAAACGTCGGCGGCGTGGGGCTTTACCACTATGCCCGGATACTGCAGCCATCTGACGGGGCCGCGATCCCTATCCCGGTCGTCTGCATAACGGATCGGGATGTGGTTCCTGACGAGGCGGACTACATTTCTCGCCCAAAGAACGGTCGCAAGCGCTTCATCTCTGATTATTCTGCCGAAGAGCTCACAGCGGTCGTCCAGGCCAAGCAAGACCGAGCTCAGGGTGGGAGCACCTTGGTGTGTGTGTCAGACGAGTGGACTCTTGAGTTCGACTTGGCGAGGTACGGCTGTGCAGAGCTTATGCATAACGCCATCCACTTGGCCAAGAAAGCAGATTCAAGAGGAGAGCGGCTGACAGAAGAGGATGAGCAGACAGCAATCGCGGAGGCTAAGGCGCTGTGGTCAGATTTAGCCGCTGCAGGCCACTCAGAAGTTAAGCTTGCCTCTATCATCTACCAGCCTTTGGCCGAGGGCGATGCCTCGAAAGCTATCGCTGCCCAGTATGCGGCTCATCTAGTTCTTACAGAGGAATATGGCGCCGGTAATGACCTCTATCGTCGCCTTCCCCCCTACCTACAGCGTGCCCTCCACCACCTCACGGGCAAGGTGGTGGAATGACGGTCCCAACTATCACAGAACAGGACCTTGAGGCTCTAGCCCTGCTGACACCTGACTTAAATTTCGAGGACCAGGAGCGGCGCGCAGTACTTCTTGAGAACGCCTCAAGAGACATCAATGCGGCCCCTGGCAGCGGAAAAACAACGGTGCTTGCCGCGAAACTCTTGATGCTAGCCCGCAACTGGGAGTCCAAACGTAGTGGTGTTTGCGTTCTTAGTCACACGAACGTTGCACGCAATGAGATACAGAGGCGACTCGGCGGCAGCGTTGAAGGGAGCCGGCTGTTGGCGTATCCCCACTTCATTGGAACCATTCACGCGTTCGTGAACCACTTTTTAGCCCTGCCATATTTGCGTAGTAAGGGTTTAGAAGTGGGGGGCATCGACAACGATGTCTTCAGCCGCAAAGCACTCGCCATGGCCGCCAAGAATTGGACTCTGCGCGCATACATGGAGAGAAACGCCAGTGTCGCGCCAATGGTTACGGGCTTGATTTTCAGAGGAGCCGACCTAGAGGTTGCTAGTGAATTCGGAGCACTGCCAAAGGAAGGCTCGAAGACCCGCCCGATACTTCAAGACATTAAGGCCAATCTCACACGGCAAGGTGTGTACCGCCATGCAGACATGTTCGCATTTGCTGAGCAAGTACTGGTGGCCTCACCGCAAATTCGAGCCCTGCTGTCCCAACGGTTCCCCATCGTCTTTATTGACGAAATGCAGGACACATCCTGGGAGCAGGAACGCCTGCTCCAACTGATCTTCGACGAGACAGTGATCATTCAGCGTTTCGGAGACATTAACCAGCGAATACTCGGGAGCAGTGAGGGCGTTCAGAATCTGACGTTCCCGAGAGCAGATGCGCTGCCGATTTCGACGAGTAAAAGGTTCGGCACAGCCATCGCACAAGTAGTTGCTAGCACACAGATGTCGGGAGTTCCGGTGACTGGCGACGGTGTTGATCACCATTCGCCCATGTTGATGGTCTACTCGACGGATCGGGTGGGCCAGGTCATTGAAGCCTTCGGATCAGAGGTCATTGATCGGTTTGATGAGGAGGCTCTGAGTGAAGGATCCGTCAAAGCCCTCTGTGCTCGAAAGAAAGGTGATGCGCCGAAATCCGCTGCTGGTAGAACGCTCCTAGACTACTGGCCGGCCATTGCCAGCACTTATACCCCTGGTTTGAGGCTAGAACGCTTCTGGTCGCTGCTGGCCGGGTCAACAAAGCAGGGAGAGTTCCCACTCTCTGGTCGAGTAGACGAAGTCCGTCGTGCGATTTTCCTTGTCTTGCAAGCCGCAGACGCTGATGTAGTACGTGAGCTAAAAGCCGACTCCCAGTTGCTTCGTAAGCTGAGTGAGATCGGTGCAGACGTGTCGAAATTCCGCTTGCTGCTGCGCGATTTGTGTATGGATCGAGTGTCCGCAACCACTGAGGAAGGGCGCCGTGCTATCCCAATCATGTTATTTGAACGGTTACAGTCACTTCTGCCTCAGAATATGACTGTAGCTACGTTCGCTGCGCTGCCAGTTTTCTCTGAGCCTGCGGTAGCAGTTGCTCCAGATGCGCAGCGTGCATTTTGTACAGTTGAGAGGCATGGTCGCCGACTCGACATCCAGATTGGTAGCCTGGCATCCATGAAAGGCGAAACTCACCTAGCTACACTAGTACTCGAATCACTGGGCCATCCGAGTCGCCGCTTCGATCTTGAAGAGGCCTTGCCCGTGATTGCAGGGATTAAAGCTCGAGCTGCCAGAATTCCTGAAGGTCAGTTATCTCAGCTCCGCAATCTGTATGTGGGTATGTCACGCCCAACTCGCTTTCTTTGTCTAGCGGTGAACGCTGAAAGGGTTACCGAAGAGTGCAAAGCTGCACTGCTGGAGCAAGGTTGGGCCATCATTCACCTGACATGAGAGACACGGCACTGAATGCCGCCCCTTAGGGCGAACATCTAGCACGACCTAGTCGAAACCGTCGACAGAACGCTAAAAATCGGCCCGTCTTCGGTAAGTTATAGATGACCGCTATAGATTGCAGCCGGTGAAGAGGTGCGCTATTGGCCAGAATTGGAGGTCGCTCTCTCATTGGGAGCCTCGCAAACGATGATGCCTACCCTTGAAAAAACGTTGAAGATGCCCCATTCAAAGGTGTCTGACTCGACTCAAGCACTAGAAGGGTGGTTACCACGATGGTTCCTGGTATTGACTTAGCGCAACCACTGACTTTGGGTCTTATCACCAACCAACGCAGCTATTGGTCGACTCACTTCTATTCGGTGCTTGAGTGCCTTCGCTACCACAACACCCTGCAATGGCCTGGCCGGAAGCTCTCCGATCTCGGAAAGGTCAACTGGAGCCTTGAAGACTTGAGATCTGTGGCCCCGCCGAATTTCTTCCAGTTGATTGACGCCTACATGCGGAATTGGGGGATGCAGTATTTTTTTGCCACCTTTCTCAATCGCTACGAAGCACAGCCTATCGTCCAGGCCATGATCAATAAACTGGCGGAGCTGTGGAACTGTCCATTTGGGACGACTGAATACAGCTTCTACATTTCAGGGAGAGACTCCGACCTCGGAAGGCAGGTATCGCTGAGGTTTGATGAGATATTTCCCAATAAGGTGCTTCTCGATGAGCCGAATCAGCAGAAAGTCATTGATTTCTCAGACTTGTGCATGATCTTAAAAAGCAAAGAGCATTTCGATGAGCAGGGTAATCAGAAACGTCTTGGTTTATTTGGTGAGGTAGAGGGTAATAATGGCGAAGATATTTTTAAGGCTAAATATTGGTCTGGGAAGAGCAATTACTGTGTTTTTGCCTTTGGTGTAGTCGCTGAGCCAGGGAGTAGTGCTTATATCAGCGCCAAGCTTGTAGGGCAGGTAAATCGAGCCCTGGTTACCTTTCAGACTGGGCATTCAGTTGTTAAGGACTTCCGAACAATACTTTGGTGGATGGCGCACCTATTCATGTATGGTCGACTTGCAGCTCTTCCTCCAAATATTGATGAAGAGATTGGTTTTTTTCTGAATTTTATTAAAAGCCGGTTTGACAAAGACATTGTCGAGCTCATCTCAGAATTGGGTGAGTTTGTGCATCTTGATGACGTCATTCAGTCACATCCAGGGCCATCAACAATAATCACCAAGATCAATGCATGAGCTTCAAATGCTCTCCATGCGGTACATGGGATAGTCTCGCGTACCGTATAGCCGACTCCAGTCGGTTGGCCGAGCTGTCGCTTACTGATGACGGCTCTCGGTCAGGAGCGAGGGGGGCTTGAGGCTCGAAAGCATCTATGAAACTCGTGGCGACTCACACGATGGAATTTTGCAATTCAGTCTATGAACAGCAAACATATTAAATAGTTATTCTCCATGGGGATAAATGTGGAACCGACGGAGCTCTATGCATTCTTGAGAGACCCCAAGCTTGTGGAGCTGATAGAGCTCAATAAAACTGTCGACAACGTTTTTGAGGTGACGACACTTCTGGAGAACCAGAACTCTGAAGTGCTTGCTTGGTGTATGAACCCCAATGAGGGGCATTCCCAAGGCGATGGGGTTATTAAGGACTTCCTGGAAGCAGCCCACGCCGCGAGCGATGGTTGTACCTATGACAACCGCAAGTTTTTTGCGAAGTGGACGCCGGGAAAAATTCGTACCAGTAGCTTCGGCGCGGCATTTGTCACTCGTGAGTTCAGTATCAAAGTCAACGGAGGCACCGAAAATGGTAGGCTAGACCTATTTTTGGTCGATCCAGCGAATAAGATTCTGGTCGCAATTGAAAATAAGGTTAAAGCATCATTGACGTCGCAACAGCTCGAAAAATACGTGCGCGCCGTCAAGGAGCAAATCAGCAGTCGTAGAGTATTTGCTGATTACGACCTAGCTTTCGTCGTGCTCGACCAGGATCTTGATAGCTACAAGGAAAGGCAGTTGCTGGAGTTAGGTAAGCGCTGGGCCCTTCTCGACTATCGCTGGCTGGAAGCCTCCGCCAGTAGGGCCAGATTCCAACTGAACCGGGGTAACAACTCTGCGCAGTTACTGATCGCCTATTGTCAAAGCGTGACCCGTTGGCAAAGTCCGACCAGCGAAAAAATTTCGGATCTTGCAGCTGATCTGGTTTTGACTCATCAGGCTGTTATCAGTGCAATGCGCTCGTTGGAACACCAGCCTCTGAACCAATGGACACCGGCCACCCTGCAGGGGCACTTGGGCGAGTTGATCTTGTTCCTCGCTCAGCATCAACAAGTTTGCGAAAAGCTACTGAGCGTAAGGGGGGTGGCCAGCCTAGTGCCCTTGTTGTTCAAAGCAATCCCGACGCTCTCAGCCGAGCGGGTTGATCAAGGCACTCAATGGATCTCAATGACACCGGCAGAAACTCTGGAGCTAATGCGTGATGAAGCTTGGCCGGTTTATATCACGATCTGCCGGGTGGCCAAGGTGTCGAAGCCATCGGCCCCCAAATACAACGTAAGGCTGGACTGGGATAAAAACGAATTCAATGTAGAAAAGGCCAGTGAAAAAAAACTGCGGTTTCACTTGAGCAAAAGCTTCTCCGGACTGGATAAGTTTGCTTCCTCGCAAATGCGCCGGATCTTATTGGCAGAACATGTAACGCCATTACAGGCAGTAGAGTCCGCCGCAAGAAACATGAAAATTCTATCTTTCCAGATAGCCAATTACCCTAGGCTAGATTGAACCAATAGGAGAAAAATCGGGTGCGCTCGGCCAGAATTGCTTGCCCGAAAGCATACTGAATAACCCCCGTATTCCCTTGAATTTTCCATACCTAGTGGCAATTCTGCTCTTGGCCGGTAGTTGTCACTTACTGATGGCGGCTCTCGGCCAGGAGCATTTTGGAATACCAAGCGTAACCCTTTGGGTTCCAGCGGCACTGAGGCCGTAGGTCGGGGTGACGGTGTTTACCTTTGAGCCAAAAGCCCCACATCGGGTCATCCAACATGGGGCTTTTCATTTGCGCTGTGTGCTCAGTCCTCCGAAGGTTGCTCTTTCCCGAGCTCCCCTTCAAAGGCTTCAGAGATCAGCCTATCCATGGCTACACACTCTGGTACTCCCCAGTGGTTTGCCAGTTTTTTAAGCCGCGTATGGTTCTCAAGCAAGATGTCAAGGTTCTTAGCCTTCCTGCCCTTGTTGGCAGTTTTCAGCTTGGACACTTTCCTCTTTAGGCTCTTGGCGAAATTTTCTTTCGAGACACCTTCTTCAGCTTCAGCGAGCTGGTCAAGGATCTCCAGAAAGTCTTGATACTTACTCGGGGTGCGTACAACGTTGAAGCGGTCTGGGAATTTTTCACACAGAACAGTCCAGGCCAGCTCCCGACGCTCTTTGTCATGCTCTTTATCATTCAGCCACTTCAGGTGGCGATCCGCTTTAAGGTTTTGATCCCACTGTGCCTTGAGCTCATTTAAGTGCGCAATTTTTGCAGTGATACCTGCGTCCATGTAGTCAAATATTGACTGGATGGCGATGAAGCCGACAGCGTTAGGGAGTCGTTGGATTTCTTGTTGGTCGAATTGAGGCAGCTTTCCCTTAACCCATTTCATGGCTCGAGACTGGTTCATCCAGGCCAAATGTTCTGGATGTACTGCGCGCTTATGAAAGAGTTTAAGTATCTCATGGGCAATGCGACTCTCTTCCCGCTCAGAGAGCTTGCGCATGAACTTGCCAATGTCTTTAGTTACTTGTTCGGGGACTCCGAAGCTTTCCTTGTTAAAGCTGGCTTCTTCCGTGAATTTTAGGTGAAGCCATGCGAAGTTGTAGAAGCGCATGTTGTTTTCGGGAAGATTGAATAATTCTTCTACGTAACTTTTTTTATTCCTCGTTCTTGCATAGTTATGAATTACCTCATTAGGCTCAATCGGAATATCAACATAGGTTGTTGTTCCGTTTGGATATATATGGTCGTCATGCATAGGGGAAACCTCGGCGGTATCTACGTTGAACCTAGGCAGAACCTAGGTAGCTTCTAGGGAGTAATCAGAAAAGCTTTTTCGCCTGAAACCCAACGAAAACGCTGGGAAAAGGCCTAACGCAGCGTATCGATGCGGGGGAGTTGGCTCTTGCAGTAGCTGCAGAGCTCGAACCGTATCGATTGCACATGTCCAGGTTCCGTTGAGGAAACCTGAGGCATGGATTGCCTAAGGTGTGGTGCTGACCAGCCTGACTTTGGAAGTCGCCTGTTATGTTCTGGTTACTCCAGAACTAGGGCTTGGCGCTCAGACCACTCTTTCAGTGGCGGGTTTTGCTCATTGGTGCATCAGCAGATGCAACGGTGCCGACTATAGAGCCGACTGGCGAGGATGTCTAGCCGCCCTCTACGGCGACGGTGGTAGGTGCCGGCCTCAGTACTTTTTTACAACGCTTGGTAATCCTCTGAACGTAATACAGGAGCTCGTTCATGAGGATCATCCGTCTTAAAGAAGTCACCCATTTGACAGGCCTTGCTCGGTCGACCATCTATAAATACCTCGCAGAACAGAGGTTCCCAAAATCCGTTCCCCTTGGCGATAGATCAATCGGATTTCTCGAGAGTGAGATTAAAGAGTGGATTCTGGATCGCATCAAGGAACGTGATGTGAGCAAGTAATGACATATCAGAGCATACGGGCCGCGACCTGATTTGGTCGCGGTCTATATGCTGCAAGGTATAAATACTCAGCTAAGTGCGTGACTATGCAGGGTCAAGGTATTCTCAGGGTTGTATGGGTGTTCACTGTGGTTTTTCCCAATTTTACTAGGGTGCTAAACGATTCCTGGTGCAGGTTCTAGTTATATAGCCAATAAACCATAAATGCAGCATGCAGTGATTACACGGCATCTACCAGAAGGGCCTATTAAGAAAAGGCTACTGAGGATCAGGTAGCAACAGTTGGCATCACGCCTAAGAGTAAAAAATAATAAAGATGGCACCTGTTATGGATCAACCAAACAGGTGACTCAAAATGTCTAGCCGTACTTCCTCCAAACATCTCAACCAGTCCCAGGTTTCTATCCTGGTTGAACAGCTTGTTCAAACTGTCGAGGGTCTTGAAAAGCCGGTGTGTCTGCCTCGGCACCAGCTTAATCTTTATGTTGACCATCTCGAACAGATGGTCGCTCTGTTCGATGGTAACGATGAGTACGATTACAGTGCTCAGCTGCAAGTCTTCCAGGAAGCTATGCAAGACGTCGGGATTCATTGGGGGCTTTTAGGGGTGGAGTCTTACGATGAAGATGCAGACCGCTACCGTACCACCAGCGAAATGCTTTCGGCCCTGGTACAGCGAATCTGGAAACTGACACGCAGCGATGAATATCGTCGGGTGAAACACGATCAGCGCCATCAGGCCCGTGAGCAGGGGAATGGGCTTCGTCGGTATGTTGATGGCATGTTTGCGGGTTACGCTCGTCTGCTCGTCGTTAGGGTCAATCTCTACTATCGCACGGAGGCACAAGCCAGGCTGAGGGTGGAGCATGTCTTTCATGACGTGGGCAAATTGATCCGCGCACGCCGATACAATGACATCTTCGATCATGAGGTCGGATATGTCTGCTCCGTTGAGCAGGGGAATTATCATGGCAGTGGCCCTGATGAACGCCAAGGCCGTGGCTTTCACGCCCATGTAGCGTTCTTTTTCGATGGATCTAAAGTCCGGGGCGACGTCTATAAGGCCCAGCAGATTGGTGAGCTTTGGGAGCAGGTCACCGTGGGGCGGGGCTGTTACGACAGCTGCAATCACGACAAGGAAAGGAAATACGGAGATCGGCTCGGTATTGGCATGATCCATAGGGACGCATTGGCCCTGCGCACTAACCTCTATTCCGTCATGGATTACTTGGTCAAAGACGATCAGCACCTCCGGCTACGTCCCCAGGGACGACGTACGCTGCGTAGGGGAAAGCCAATTCGGTAGGGATCTTTGGGGGATGTGCTGGCGTTGGTTTGTAAGATGCAAGTGCTGAGGGTTGTCAAGCCCGTTTTGGACTGAAAGTTCGTCTCCAAAAAGCCTAGATACCGCGCTAACTCGGCTGGCTAGGATGCGACTTCCTAACCACCCGCAGGAGACAATCATGTCCAAGCAACCCAGCTCCACCAATCAGCAGCGCCAGCAGCAGAACCATCGCTCGGATGCACTGAACAATAATCGCGGCACGTCGGGCACCAATCCGACCAACGCTCACGTTCATGGCAATCGCGGCAAACAACTCAACCCCAACCAGCGCTAGGAGTGCGTCCCCCGGTCGTCACTGGCCGGGGGCATCAGGGATTTCAGATGAATAGAGATACTTGCTTTGCCACCCAGGGCGAGCTGGTCAAGCTGGCCTACGATGCATTTGGCGTGCTTCCCCGTAAGGAGGCGAGCCATGACGACATCGATGAGACGCAGAAGAAGGCCATTCAAAAGCAGCTGGCAAGACTGGCCAAAGAAGAAGGTGGGTTGCTACCGAATTTCGGGCAGGTGATTCAAACGCTCAGCAGCATTCTGACGGCGTACTTGCCCAGCATCCAGGTCATGAGTGCCATAGGCGATCCGCTTGATGATCTGCTTGATGTCTACAGCCGGCTGGTTCGCGAAGAGGGTACCTACCTGAGCAAGGCAGAAACCCTACGGTACTTCATCTCGATCAGGGCAATACCTTTGCTTGTCGTGTCGTTGAATCGGAGCCTGCTCGAACACAGACTTGCAGACCTGGCGCTCGAAACGCCGGAGGACACATTCTGGTACCTGCCGACAGTCGCTGAAGATAGCAGCCTAGTAATGCCTCTGGAAAAGGTCATGCGCTGGGTCTATGCGCGCTGCGATCTTTCGCAGACGCAGTTCCACTACCCAGGCAAGAACCCGCAAAGCGACAACAACACGCTTCAGCAGAACCTCGATAACGCCATCAAGTGGACACGAGGTGCAAGGCTTCCTGCATTACCTACCCTGTTTAGAAATTTTGAGGAATCCTTCGCGGCGCTGGCGCAAAGCGGGCGAGAGATACCCAAAGAGCTTCAAGCCAGTATCTTCGTGGCATTGATGGTCGCCCGGGTTTCGAGCTACCTCTCGAGGGAAATTACTAACGCCTACGATCATCAGTACCTCGCCGATGTCTGCGAACAATTTCGCGAGTACGCACTGTGGATTGCTGATGACGTCAACGAGTTCAAGGCTGAGCTTGCACCAGTAATGCAGCGACAAGAATCACCTGCGTCGGCCTTGTTTGTGTGGCTCAATGCCTGTGGTCACTACTGGGCATTTTTCGACGGCAAATTGGCTGCGGTCGCCGATACCGTGCAGCGGCTCAAGGACGCTCGCCCGGGAGCGCCACTACGGGACGATGTACTCGCTGCGCTCAAGAGTAAGTACGGCCTTTTTGCCGTGTGCTCTCTTTTAGATCGCATTCAGCGGCAGTCAGCATTTCTTCCGCCCCACGGTTTTTTCGAGCTGCTGTATCAGGGGGTTGAGCTCAAGAGTGACCCGGCAACCCAGGTGGGCCACATTGACGCGTATGCCGCTCAGGTAGCTGCTTACGGCCTGAATGAGCAACTGTGCTGGATGGTGCCCTGGTTGCGTGGGGTCTATCACTATCGTAAAGAGGAGTTTGAGGCCGCCATGCCGCACTTCCAGGCAGCCTTTGAAAATGCCAAGTACCGAGCAGGTAAAAACCAATACAAGCTGGTGAACCAGTACGTCGAGGTTGCGGCAAAAAATGATGATCGCCGTGGCTTCAAGAAGGGCATTGAGTGGGCGCAGTACTTGGGGCTCAAAGTCCGCTGGTTGCGAGACGATGAGCCGACCGAAGAGACGCTGGACTTCGTCTACTACATGATGCAGAAGGCGCGGTACGACCATCAAATGTAGCTGACTTAAGGAGCTTCTCCCCCAACCCTTGGGCATGGGGGCTACATGGCCACAATGCTATTGAAATACTTCTTAAATAATGCCCCCGCAATCTGCATTTACGATTGCTGGCGTTGGCAGAGAATTCAACGCAGATCAGTCAGGGGCTCTATTTGGGCGATGCTGCTCCAGCCTTGGTCAAATGTGAACGTCTGAGCATGGCCCGCGGGGTTTTGAATTCTGAGGACTCGTGCTTGTGCTGGGGTGGATGCGTACTCGACAACGTATAACCAATAAGCATTGCCTTTTTCGCGTGCGTGCTCGAATTGGGTGCGTGACATTCCTACGGGGCGATCTTTCAAAGTACCCGTCATTGACTTCACTTCGACCCATCGGATCTGCTTTCCGTTATGGTCAGCCTCGAAGAGGTCAAAACCGGGGTTGCCTGCCAGCGTGCGGCATAGAGTTGGCTCAAGCTCAATGATCAAATCGATTGCTCGTCCCTCGATCTGCATCCGCGCCTCCTGATTGAGGCCGTCGGGATCGGTATCGTTATCATCGGGATGTGTGCCGACGTAGGAAATAAATGGCCGTCCACCTGCGTGGCCGGGACTCCGTTTTCCCTGGCCACCTTCTTTCTCGTTGCGATTGCCGCCGGAGGTGCCGTAGCCATCTGAGCGGCCGCGCGTACCTCCGTTGCCCTGACCGCCACTGAGCGAAGCCCAGTTGCCAGAGTGCCCTTGGTCACCACTTCCAATGCCTGTGCTCACGCCCTCACCACCGTCTGGATCGAGGGAGCCGGGCGGGATATCTGGCATGTCGTCGCCGTACAAATCTTTCGCACCGTCGTATACATCGTCGTCGAGCGGAGCGCTGTTTTCCGATTCGGGGGTTGCCGATAGTTCCGGTTCGGACGGTGCGTCTGTGATACCCAACCGGGATGTCAGGTCGGCTAAGTTGGTGATACCGAGCTTGCGCAATAGATCGAGTGCAGCCGGGTCAATGCCTGCCTCTTTGGCGAGCTGATCGATGATCGGCGGCTTAAAAGCGATCTTGGTCAGCAGGAAGGGGTTGGGCTTCCAGTTAAGGGTGTCGAATACCACGAGGCTCGGCCGTACGAGTTCGCCGTTGGCATCGACTACCCAAGCTGCTTTGTTGATGCGGCGCAGGAAGGCCGCAGGGAATGGGGGGGTCTTACGTTCACCGTAGTGCGACCACGTATAGGAACCATCAAAGATGCCGCGCCCGCGACGTTCTTCGAGGTCGCCAAGGCTCTCCCAGAGCAGGCGGCCGCGCTCAGCACGCTGTTCTGCTGGGAGTTTCGGCAACAGTTCGATGAGATCGTCGAATCCTTGAAGCAACCAGTCGGTAACCCGGTCGTTTGCTCCCGACGTTGTCTCGTAACCCGTTTGTCGGCGCAACTCCAACTTCTCATCCCGAGTCAGCATATTTGGGGCTTCGAGCGGGCGTGGATAGCGCAATGCGCCGCAGGACTCCAGCAGCTCGCGCACGGTTTCACCGCGCAGGCAGTCGTAGGAATCATCGACGATGAAGACACCTTCCACGCCTGCAAAGAGCTGCTTGAGGCGGTCAGTGGCGATATAGATATCGCCAGGCTTGGAGACGTAGCCCTTGCCGTCGCCAGCATCGACCACCATCACGAAAGATGTTTCTCGCAAAACTTTTCGGAGTTTTTCCTTCTGGCTGGCCGAGTCGGTACTGAAGGCTGTAAGGATGCGCTCGATGTCGGCTGCGTAGGCATCGTCGGTCACATCCACTTCTTCCTGCTGGTACTTCGGCAGGAGGTTCCAGATCACGTCATCCACAGGGTCTGGTTCGGTGATGCCCAGCGAGCTTAGGAACAGGCGCACCTCGGGTGTCGCGCACACCGCGCGACGCATCGTCGGGAAACTGGTGGCAATGGCGCTAGGCAGGAAGGCCCTGGCTTTCCCGCCCTCGCGGGCTACAACGTGAATGCCATCGTCAAGACGAATAAGCGGAACGGTATCGAGGTTACGGCGCAGAGTCTTCTCCTGGCCACTCAGAAACTCGTACAGCCGCAAAACCCATTCATCGGGCTGGGCTTCGAGGAATTGCTTGCTCAGGCTCGGCACTAGCTTTGTCGGCGTGATCTCGTCGATGTCGAGTTCGCGCATCAGGTACTGGCGAATCTCGGGTGCCTTGTCTTGCGTAATGTCGCCAGACAACCAAGCGGCTACCTCCGTACCGAACAGCGCTGCAACCTGCTCCGGGCTGAACAACTCGCGCAGTTCTTGTGTCCGCGCCAACTTGGCCTGATCGGCGGTAACATGCCCGCCGTCGAAGGTCGGAAGCAGTGCCTCCTCCAGGAATGCCTGCTGGACGGCATCGAACATCGGCGCGAATCGCGAGTCTTGTGGGAACTTCTCGCGCTCCAGCGGCAGACACCGAAGCGCCGAGACATCCAGCATCTCGTTGTCCCGCATCCAGCGCATCGCTTCTACTAGCAAGCTAGACGTTTCCTTGACCAGATGCTGGTTCCACGGCTCGCCGGGTGGGATGTTGTCGCGACTGGGTGTGGTGCGATACGGCCCTTGCACGAGAAAGCCAAGGTGGCTTTCAACCACGGTCGGGAAGAACACTACCAATGGTGACTTGGCCAGTGGCTGCACAGCCCAGCGACTGGGGGCGTCCTTCGCAGCAACCAGCAAAAAGGCGATTTCCACCCGCCCGACCTTTTGCTGCTCGGCAGAGAATACGTCACGGTGGAATACCAGCCAGTTCTGATCGACCTCGGGGCGATCATCCTCGTTGCCAAGCACCGTGAGGCGCTGAACGTTGGAACCGAGCGTCTCGGGGCTGTTGCGTAGGTAGAACCCAGAAGCGCTGCCTTCAACGCTCCAGTTGATTTCGTTGATGTGACGCAGAAACAGTAGGGCGCCTGGGCCTAAGTGGCGAAATCCTGCCGTGATGTCCTGAACTGCGCTTGTGTCTCCTGGGTTCAGGGGTAGGATGATCTGCGTCTCGTCCGCTCCCCGCGCCGAACGCGCCAGCCGCTTGGGAAAGACGTAGCTCTCAATGGCGAAATCCTCATCGCCAGAGTGAATCTCTGGAAGATCAGTGATTGTGTAGACAGACTTAAAACCGAGCCCAAAGCGACCAATCGATGACTCGCTCTTGGTGCTCTCGGCGATGTCGCAGACGCTTCGGACGTCGGCCTCATCGAACGGCTTACCGAAGTGGGAGAGGGTAAGGCGGTCTGCGCACAGGGAGAAGGTGACTTTACGGGATCCCTGCCAATCGCAGCGTCTGCCGAGAGCATCCTCGGCATTTTGTAGCAGTTCAAATATGAAATGCGTGCGGTCGTCGTAGAGCCCTGCTGCTAGCTTCCCTGACTTTTGAGCGCCCTTTGTGCCGTAGCTCTCCCGGTTTTCCTTGCAAATTTCTTCGTAATTCGAAGCCACCGTTAATCCCTCTCGGCCAGGCAAAATTTTGATGCCAAGTCTGCACATTCGGGTAGTAAAATGACAGATAGAGCTGTTAGCCAGAACTACGAAAGTGAGTCGTTGGCTCGATAAGTGGCGGTTCGCGTGGAACATGCCAAAAAGCTGGAAGGCTTGGATAATATCCTGGCGGTCAAGGGTAGACTCCAAACTCATGAATTTACTTGCTGCATTGCGTTTAGCGGCGAATTAATCCTGCTGGCGCATAGCCGGCTGCAGTTGCATACCGACAATGGACGTTGACTAAGGGGCTGCATGACATCCAGCACAACCACTCTTCAATCCAAAGCCAATCCACAACAACTAGAAGCCATTCTGGCCACCGACGGCCCAGTGCTCATCATCGCAGGGCCAGGCTCTGGCAAGACCTTCACACTTGTTGAGCGCATCGTCTATCTCATCACTCACAAGGGGGTCGCACCTGAGTCGCTGTTGGTCGTCACCTTTACCGATAAGGCTGCGCGCGAGCTGACTACCCGAATCTCCAACCGTTTGGCTGAGATCGGTATCCAATTCAATCTCAATGAAATGTACCTCGGCACCTTCCACTCCATCTGCCTACGGCTCTTGGAGGACTACCGCGAGTTCACCCGGCTCAAGCGCAGCTTCACACTGTTCGACCAGTTCGATCAGCAGTACTTCCTCTACCAGCACATCAAAGACTTCCGCGAGCTGCCAGATGCTCAGCTTGTCATGGGCCATGACCAGACGGGCCGCTGGGCGCAATCGGAGAACCTGCTCAAGTGGCTCAACAAGGTCAGCGAGGAGGCGCTCGATGCAGCCACGCTAGCGGCGGCACCGGAAGTGGAAATCCGCGCCCTGGCCACCTGTTTTTCCAAGTACCAGGAGCTACTCAACGAGCACAACTCACTGGACTTTTCCGGCATCCAGTACGAAGCCTTACAACTGCTGGAGAAACGCCCCGAGGTACTGGATCAACTGCGCGAAAAGCTCACTCACCTGATGGTGGACGAGTACCAGGACACCAACACCATTCAGGAGCGCATCCTGCTGCTGCTCGCGGGCGAGCGGCGCAATCTGTGCGTGGTGGGCGACGACGACCAAGGCTTGTATCGCTTTCGAGGGGCCACCATCCGCAACATTTTGGAGTTCCCTACGCTGTTCAACGACGGCCAGTGCAAGCAGGTTAAGCTGACCGTTAACTACCGCTCGCATCCTGACATCATCCGTTTTTACAACGAGTGGATGAGGGAGCAGGTTTGGGACGACGGCACTCGAGTGTTCCGCTTCGCCAAGCAGATTGTCCCGCGCGAGGATGACTTCCCCGAGCTGCCGACGACGGTGCGGCTGGCCGCTAAGGATGATATCGGCGATACCATCAACTGGCACGCCGAGGTGCTGGCCTTCCTGAGCGGCCTTAAGAACTCCGGCCAGCTTGCGGACTGGAATCAGGTGGCCTTCCTGTTCCGCTCGGTTAAGAACGACAAGGTGGTGGCTCTGGCGCGTTTTCTCGAAGCGCAGGGCGTGCCCGTGTTCTCGCCCCGCTCGAATATGTTTTTCGAACGTGAGGAAATCCGCTTGATGATTGGTGCGCTGATCTTCCTGTTTCCTCAATTCCCCAAGGTGCGTGCATGGGCCGAAGGCGTTACGCTGCCCATCTGGGACTACTACGACCATCAGTGCTTTAAGCCCTTTATTGACGAGCTGCGCAAGCCTGAGAACAAGGCGCTGTTGGACTGGGCGCGCCCGCTGGCCAAACGCCACGCCGTGCTCACGCAGAACACCGACTACGCCTTTTCCGGCTTGTTCTACCAACTGCTGCAGTTCCCGCTGTTCTCGCGCTTCATCACGGATGAGGCCATGCAAGACGTGGACAAGGGGCGTGCGGCGCGCAACCTCGGCACCTTCTCCAAGCTGCTCACCAAGTTCGAGTACCTGCATTTTGTTAGCGTGCTCAACCCTGAGTGGCTGGAGAAGAACCTGCGTGACCTGTTCAACCAGTTCCTGCGCTTTCTACAAGATGGCGGTATCGGCGAATACGAGGACGAGGCCGAGTATGCGCCCAAAGGCTGTGTCTCCTTCCTCACCATCCATCAATCTAAGGGGCTGGAGTTTCCGGTGGTGGTGTGTGGGTCGCTGGAGGCGGTGCCGCGCAAACAGCACAGTGCTCTAGACGTATTGCTGGAAGACGGTGGCTACCTTTCCAAGGAGCGCTTCGAGCCGCTCGACCACATCAAGAACTTCGACTTCTGGCGGCTGTTCTACACTGCCTTCTCGCGTGCTCAGAACCTTCTGGTGCTGGCCGCGCAGGAGAAGCAGGGACACGGCAAGTCGCCTTCCAAATACTTCGAACGGCTGTTCTACGAGCTGCCCAGCTGGCGTGACCTTGATCTCGCGGCGCTGACCTACGAGGCAGTGAAACAGATCAATCTTAAGCGCGAATACTCGTTCACATCGCACATCACGGTGTTCGAGAACTGCGCCGAACAGTACCGCTTCTTCAAAGAGCTGGAGTTCACCCCCATCCGTGAGAGCCCGATGCTTTTCGGTACTCTTGTGCACCAAACCATCGAAGATATTCACAAGACCGTTTTGCGCGGTGAGGAAGGCTCCATTTCCTTCGACGCTATCAAAGGCTGGTTCTCAACCAACTATGCGATGCTCTCCAAGAAGGAACGAGTCTACCTTGCACCCAGCTCGCAACAGGCGGCGTTGTTGCACGTTTTGCACTACTACGAGCGCGAGAATGGAAACTGGGATCGCATCAAGGAGGCCGAGGTCGAGATCTCGCTCATTAAGGATCAGTACATCTTAAAGGGTAGCGTTGACTTAATTCGGGGTGAGCACGACACGGTCGAGATCATTGACTTCAAGTCAGAAAAGAAACCAGACATGGAGAGGGATCGGGATCGCCTGCGGCAGTACCAGCACCAGCTAGAGGTGTACGCCCACCTAGTTGAAGAGCGCACTGGCCAGAAGGTCAGCCGGATGCACCTTTACTACACCGGCGAGGACGGCGGGAACCCTTACGTTTCGTTCTCCAAGGACGAACGTGCCATCGGTAAGACCATCGCGCGCTTCGACGACATCGTTGCACGCATCGAGCGGCAGGACTACGCCATCACAGCACGCCCGGCCAAGCTGTGCCAGAGCTGCGACATGCGCTCCTACTGCGACAACAAGAATTGGAAATTCAGGAACAACGACAAATGAGCAAGACCCCCCCTGTGCAGGACAGCCTGCAACTGGCTACGCCCGATGGTGGCACTACCAACGTTGAAAAATACGAGTTCGAGCCGATCAAGGGCTATCCGATGCTCAACTGGCGCGGCAAGCGCCCGTTCACCTCGACGCAGTACTACCCTGCGCAGTTGAAGGAAGTTCACGGCGAAGAGGTAGATGGGTGGCGCAACAAGATTTTCTGGGGCGACAATCTGCAGGTGATGAGCCATCTACTGAAGGAGTTTCGAGGCAAGGTCGACATGGTCTATATCGATCCGCCATTTGACTCGAAAGCCGACTATCGGAAAAAAATTCACCTGAAGGGCAGTACATTGACAGGTGACATGGCTGCTTTTGAAGAGAAGCAATACGGAGATCTGTGGAGCAACGATGAATACCTCCAGTTCATGTACGAGAGGCTTGTTCTGCTTCGCGAGTTGCTAACGGACGAAGGAAGTATCTGGGTTCAGTGCGATTGGCATCGCAGTCATCACATTCGTTGCTTGCTAGAGGAAATCTTCGGCTCTGCAAACTTCCTCAATGAAGTCATCTGGCAGAGAACCGACCCTCACAATGATGCCAAGAGTAGGCTTGGGATTATTCATGACACCATCTTCTGGGTCGCCAAGAAAAAGGAGAAGGTGTTCTACGACTGGCAAGCCGCTGCTGGTGATCTCTCCGATTCAGCGCTTAGCGAATATAGTCTGGTGCTTCTTGATGATGGGCGAGTGGTTGACTACTCAGAGGAGACGGCAAACCTTGGCAGGCGTTTCAAAGTCGAAAACACCACCTACAAAGGGAAGGATCCAAAGCGGCAGTTTGAATGGCGTGGCGTGAGGCCGTCACCTAATCGAGTTTGGACTTACGCGACTCCGGAGGAGATGGATCAGGCGCTGGAGCGTGGCGAGCTGTATTTACGCAATCCCCAAAAGGGTTCGACCCGCTGCAAGGTGTTCTTTCTTGAGGAGAGCAATGGTCGCCTATTGCAAACAATCTGGACTGACTGTGGTCGCATGAAGGGTGGATCAGATTACCCAACCCGAAAGCCGGAGCAACTGCTGGAGAGAATCGTTACTGCCGCGTGCCCTGCTGGCGGCATTGTCCTTGATACCTTTGTCGGGTCGGGGACTACGGCGGTAGTTGCGCAGAAGCTTGGTCGAAGGTTTATTACGGCCGACATCAATCTGGGCGCAGTTCAGTCGTCGACTAAACGTCTGATTGGCTCCTTTGACGGTCTTCGCCAAAAAGCCTTAATTGACAAAAATAGTTTGATTGCGGGATTTGAGATTCACAATGTCAACAACTACGACATTTTCCGCAACCCCGTTCAGGCGAAGGAACTCCTAATCGAGGCGCTGGAGGTTCAGAAGCTGGAGTTCAGTACCGTGTTCGACGGTGAGAAGGACGGGCGCATGGTCAAGATTATGCCCGTCAACCGTATATCCACGCGCGCTGACTTGAATGAGCTGACCGCAGGCTTCGACTACAAGGCCTGGGAGCGCAAGCAGATCGAGTCGCCGAACCGCCCGGTCGAGAAGATCATGCTTGTCTGCATGGGCCATGAGCCGGATTTGGCCGCGCAACTGGAACTGGCCGCCGAGCCCTTCAAGATCGATGTGGAAGTAGTGGACATCCTGCGCGACAAGGCCGACTTGGAGTTCAAGCGTGACTCGCAGGCCAAGGTGGCCATCAAGAACGGCGAGTTGGTCATTGAAAGGTTCTACCCGATGAACCTGCTGCAAAAGCTCTCGTTGCAGAAGGAGTCGGTCGAGGACTGGAAAGAGTTGGTCGAGTCGGTGCTGATCGACTGGAACTACGACGGCGCGATCCTACAGCCGGCAGTGGTGGACATCCCAGGCAAGAACGAAATGGTTAAAGGCGCTTATAAGGTACCGACCGACGCGGGGACGATCCGCGTGAAGATTACTGATGTGCTCTCGGAGTCGTGGGAGGGAAGCGTAAGCAATGGAGATTAAGACCAAAGCCAACCGTAAGTCGGCCAGTAGCACCAGTACGTCGCTAGATTTCGCCTTCTTCCGTTTTCTCTGGCAGTTCCAACAGGATAACCGGGGCAAGCTGCGTCAGAGCTACCGTGAGCTGACGCGCAAGTACCTCGACTTCAATAACCCTGAGAAGAACCCCAAAGCCTTCCTGCGCCAGCCGCAATTCGAGGCGTTGGAAACCTACGTCTTCTTGAAGGAGTTTCTCGGCAATGCCAAGGTCGAGGAAATCTTCAAGGCGTGGTACGAGCGCAGCGGTAAATTCGAGGGCCGCAAGTTTGGCTCCTTCCACGGCACCGCCGGGCAGGAGATGTTTTCGTTTGGCGAGTCAGACGAGCTTGAGCTGAACTCGTACAAGGCGCTGTTCGATAAGATGCGTAAGAACTCGCGCACCTACCCGAACTACATCTTCGCGCTTACGATGGGCACTGGCAAAACCATCCTGATGGCCACCTGCGTCTTCTATGAGTTCTTGCTGGCTAATAAATTTCCGAAGGACGCGCACTACTGCCACAACGCTCTGGTGTTTGCGCCGGACAAGACGGTGCTGCAGTCGCTAAAGGAAATCGAAGCCTTCGACCTGACCCGTGTGGTACCGCCGGAGTACGTCAACTTCCTGACCACCCACCTGCGCTTTCACTACCTCGAAGAAGCTGGTACTTCGCTGGACACGCTGGATCGCTCGCGCTTTAACATCATCGTTTCCAACACGCAGAAGATTATCCTCAAGCGTAAGCACAAGGAAAAAACCTCTGTCGATAAGCTGTTTGGTTCCACCGGCGAAACATTATCTGCAACCGGGGTCTATGCCGCCGCCGCCGACCTCTACAACTTCGACCAGCCGGAAGATGAAGGTGAGTTGAGCACCAACCAGCGCTTCGAAAAGCTGCGCCGTCTGGAGCAGCTCGGCATCTATGTTGACGAAGCCCACCACGCGTTTGGCAAAGTGCTGGCCAAGGACATGGGCGTGGGTACGAAGGCAACCGACACCAGCTTGCGTACCACCATTGATGTCCTCGCCGCCAGCCTGAAAGCGGCAGGCACGCACGTGGTGGCTTGCTACAACTACACTGGCACGCCCTATGTGGGGCGCGAGGTGTTACCGGAAGTGGTTTACGCATACGGTTTGAAGGAGGCCATCGACAAGGCTTTTCTCAAAAAGGTGACGCTTCATGGTTATTCCAACACTCGCACCGACGAGTTTGTCGACATCGCTATTGAGAGCTTCCTAAAGGAATCTGGTGATCTGCGTCCGGAGGGCTTGCTGCCCAAGATGGCATTCTTCGCAGCTACAGTGGAGGAGTTGACCGGAGAGCTGAAGCCAGCCGTCGAGCGTGCGCTACTCAAACATGGCATCCCTGCATCGCGAATCTTGGTCAACGTGGGTGACAGCAACATCACCAAGAACGACGACATCCGCGAGTTCAATCGACTGGACACTGAAAGCTCGGAAAAACAGTTCATCCTTTTGGTTAATAAGGGGCGTGAAGGCTGGAACTGCCGTTCGCTGTTCGGTGTTGGGCTGTTCCGTGAGCCCAAGTCCAAGGTGTTCGTGCTGCAAGCCACGATGCGCTGCTTGCGCGCTATCGGCGAAGCCCAATACACCGGTCATGTCTTCCTCTCGGAGGACAACCTCAACACGCTCAACGACGAGCTGCAGCAGAATTTCCGCATCAGCGTCGACGAGCTGCAAAAGGTCGGCAAAGACAAGGAACGCGTGGAAGTGCGTGTGGTTGAACCCTCCGTCAAGATCAAGCTAGTGCGCGTACGCAAGCTCTATCAGATGCGTGAGAAGCAACTGGTTAAGGGGCAGGAGTTGATGCCCGAGCGATCCAACCGAGAGAAATGGAACGAGCTGATCGAAAAATACCGACTTATTGAAACGCAGCAAGACGGTCTAACTGCCGCCGACGCTATGCGTGCGTCCGCTAGCCGCACCATCGACCTCACTGCCCGCCGTGAGAAGCGTACTTTCTCGCCGATGACACTGGTGGCCGAGGTGTCGCGCTATCTCAATCGAAGCCCCTTAGAGATTGAGGAACTGCTCGACGCAACGAAGGAAGGCTCCTCTGAACTGGTGGCTATCACTAACGAGTTCAACGAACTGCTCTACGACGAGATCATCCCGCGCCTGTTTCGTTTGATCTTCGATCTCGACGAGTACGAAAAGAAGGACGACTACGAAGTCGATCTGATCAAGATACCTGCCAGCGGCTACTACGAGGTATCAGCGTCCAAGGACAAGATCGTGCGGATGCATGACGCGCAGATCAAAGACGAGGAGCGCGCCAAGAGCTTCCACCTAGATACTTACTGCTTCGACTCTGGCTCGGAGAACTGGTTGTTCTGGGATCTGCTACGCGAGCAGCGTGTTAGGAAAATCTACTTTACTGGAATGCTGACCCATGGTCAGTCTGACTTCTTCATCCAGTACATCGATCCTGACTCGCGAACAGTGCGCAGCTACTACCCCGATTTCATTTTTCAGCGTGAAGAGTTGGATGGCAGCCTGAAGTACGTCATCGTAGAGGTAAAGGCGGATAACCAGATCGAGGATGCGGTGGTGCAGGCCAAGAAAGACTTCGCTCAGCAGATCGCAGTGGCTAGCGGGATGGAATACCGCATCCTCAAGTCATCGGATGCGGATAAACGCGATTTTAGAATTTTGTTGTAGAAGGGATGAGGCAATGAGTTTTGTTTGATACAGATGTAGACCTAGCAGGTAGCTCTTGACTTGATCACTACAAGCCCTTGCCAGCACGACAAGGGCTTGTGGGGTCGTTAGGCGGGTACCATGTTCTCTATCGCCCAGCTCACGGGATAGCTGACTATCTCCTCACCTCGTTCAAAGGTGATTTTCAGCTCATTCTCTTCCTTGGTGCCTGCAGCTATTCCGATAGATTCCATGAACACAATGTGCACATCTCCAGACTGTTCATTTTTTAGGCGCCATGCCGTACCCATTTTAAATTTCCCGTACATGTTTCGCTCCTGAATGTGTCTGCTCAGGTGCTTTTATAGCGCATCTTTCGTGGATGAGGGGGCCATGGCTATGGATCACCGCGAGCTTCTGCTGCAAAAAAGACGCGTTTAAGGGTTACAGTTTGCTGCTGATGGCCCGGGATCTCGTACGTGATAGATACTCAAGGCGGTTGTGGTCTTTTCTCTTCTACCCGTCGGACAATGTGATTAGATGCAGGCTTTTTAGTAAGTTGAAGACAAAAAATAATGCCACCCCGCACCGGGTAGTACGGGGGCGTTCATAGGTGGGCTGCAATTATTCTTCTGGAGGCAAACCGCACTCGGCCCGCATCTCATTCATCATGTCGAAGCTGATCGGGAAATTTGGATTTTCCTCTTGGATTTCCGTGACCATGGCATCAAAGCAAGCCTCGGTGCCATAGCCTGACGCATGGTTGGAGTTGCTCTTTGTATAGAGCGCATGGCCTTGCTGAGGGCCTACATCGCTGCGGTAAGCCGCGGTTTTTCCGCTACTGTCGAAATCCAGGTACCAACCTGAATCCATTAGGTACCTTCCGTAGACGCCTTGCCCGACCAGCGTCCCTTGCTTGAAGCCATCCCAGTTGTTGATGACAGCGCAGCCATACTGCCCACAATTCACAGGGAAGTAGGCATGGACTGTCTTCAGGAAGCGTTCACCGGTTTCATTATCAATAAACGGTAACTGTTTGAAGCGGGGAGTGCGTTCGCCAGCCACGCGGCAATCGAAGAAGCGATTCTTGTCGAGTACCGTCGGGCAGACATAGACGTTTTCTCCTTCTACATAGGGGCCTTGGCCGTCTTGGGCCATAGCAAAGTAGCCAACAGCAACGGTAGTAGAAAGCGCAGCGGCAGCGCCGAGATACAGGGCGGTCTTTCCGGTCATGATCATGATCGAAGTCCTTTCGTGTGGTAGGAGTTGCCCTGGTATGGGCATGAGTTGATTTGCCGTACTGGCGTTACTTTTTCTTTTTCTTGTAGCGAACGACGATCCGGTTGTAGGTCGGATACTTCTCGATCACGTAGTCAGGGCTGAGTGTCAGCAGGTTGTGCACGACGATTCCGGTCGCCGTGAGTAATCCCAGAGCACCGGTGATACCGCTTGCGAAACTGCCCGCTGCCAGGCCAACGCGCCCGGCTGTGTAAACGCGGCAGGTCAGCCCGGTGACTTCAATCTTGCTCTCAACCTGGCGAACAGCTTCGAGCAACTTGCCGCCGAGGCCTACGACCTCGAAAGACTCCTTGCGGCTGATGAGTTGAGGAAGTTTGGCGGTGGCTAGGTCATCAAAAATGAGCTTCATCATTTCAGTACTCCCTGTGTGATCAAAGAAATGGGTCGTAAATGCCGTGGTCGTTTTAGCAGCATAACGAAACGATTCGCGTCATGCCAAGAATCTCTGCGACTCAAGATCAAGACCAAAGCCTGATGCGTCTGGGAAAGGCTGTTCGTGCCCGCAGAGCGCAGCAGGCTCTCTCCCAGGAAGCACTTGCTGATGCGGCTGGGATTGACCGTTCCCATATGGGGAAAATTGAGCGGGGAGAGCGCAACGTGACATTCTTGAACATTGCGCGGATTGCTCAGGCTCTCGGCTGCAAACCTTCGGATTTACTTCTGGATGCAGAGCTCTAGGGCAAGGCTCTCGTCTGTACGCTAGGTCTACCAGATGGCCTAGCTCTGCGAGCGAAGTGATTCCCTCGTGGCCGACGATGAAATGATCCATCGTTGTGGAGCCGACCATGGCCAGAGCGTTCTTCAGTGTCTGCGTCAGGCGTAAATCTGCCTGGCTGGGAGAGGGATCGCCGGAAGGATGGTTGTGCACCAGGATCACCGCAGCGGCGTTGTGCGTGAGCACTGTTTTGACCACTTCGCGCGGATAGACGCTGGCCGCATCGATAGTGCCGCGAAACAGCTCCTCGAAACTGATCACACGGTGTTTGCTGTCGAGCAGCAGCACCGCGAAAACTTCATGCGGCAGATCCTGTAGCAGCACCTGCAGATGCTCCCTGACCTTGTGCGGGTCAGTGAGTACACGTCCTTTGCTCAGTCGGTAGGTTGCCAACTGCTGGGCCATGCGCAGGATGTCGGTTTCGGTGACTGGCGAATCAACCAGGTAACTGCCGGTGACTTCACCGGCCCTGAGCTTGTGAAATTTCATGGTGTGTCTCCGGATGGCGAGCCAAGTCGGCCCGCCTGTGGTTAAGCAGAAGGTTCGAGCTGCAGGGATTGGGCTTCGAGCTTCTCAGCGAGTGACTGGGTGTGAACGGTGCTGTCGAGTTTCGACGCGGCGGGCTGACCGTTCGGAAAGAGCTCTTCAGCAATGGCGCTGCTGTCCTCGCCGTCGTCCTCGAAGATGCCGTTGCCCAGACCGATTCGTGCGGTGGCATCCAACGCGGCTTGATCAAAGCCCGCCGCCTGACGCGCCTCATCCAATTCACGCGCAGTGAGCAACGCTTGCTCCATGGCCATGCCGCTGCGCAGCGTCAGATCGACGTAGAAGATCGGTGTGCCATGGCTCTGCCGGGTGGATTTGCCACGTAAACGCAGCTCCAGTGGCAGGCAGGCCAGACGATCACCTGAGATGGCCCGGAAGTACTGCAGCCGGGCGATTAGCGTGCGAATGCTGTTGAAGCCCGTGGTGCGAAATACGAAGCTGCCCAGCGCATCCTCATCGCCGATCACCACGTTCATCCGCCCGTAGGGCTTGCAGGCGTTGCCCTTGGCCAGGGGGCAGGCATCGGGCGACGGGCAGGGCAGCGATTGAACGCCGTCCTTTCCGATACGCTTGCAGGTTTCACCGTTGCCGACACACACCGGTCGACCGTTCTGCCGATCAAACAAGGTGTAATCAGCGCGGAAATTCAGCTCTGGCTCGTTGAACAACAAGCGCACTGGGATGCTGCGCAGCTTGTCGTCTTTGCCCTGGCGCAGCTCGTCATTGAGTGGATGCAGCAGCCAGCCGTCCTTGCCTTGTACCTGAGAGGTGATGGTGAATTGGTCGTCTTTCTCCGGCAGGCGCTTGCCGTTCTTCTCAACGACCTTGCCGATAGAGATGCGCCCGAGTACGGGCGGGGTAATTGCCAGACCTTTGAGCATGATGGCGCTCCTTGAAAACAAAAAAGGCCAGCCACACAGCGCGAACTGCATGGACTGGCCAAGGGGAGGGATTGACTGGAAGAGGGTGATCAACCGATCAGAAAGCGCCGGCTACCTTCTTTGAGTTTCGGGTAGCGGGCCTGCAGGTAGGGCTTTTCCTGGAGCAGGCGCTCGATATCGAGCACGGTGCTGTCTTTGGCTTTGCGCCAGCTCACGTAGCCGCTGGAGAACTCAGCACGAGTGGATTCACCCATGGCCTGCTGTAGCATTTGCTTGAGCTCGGCTTCGCGCTTTTCCTTCTCGGAGATCGATTGACGCACAGCCTTCAGCTCCAGGAAGGCAGCCGCCAGACCGGCATTGCCGCTGAAGTCGACGACCTGGCCGTTGTCCTGCGGATACAGGCAACGCAGCGCCAGTTCCGCCGAGGCACTGCCATCGGCAGGTGGTGGTGTATCCGTTTCGACGTACTGCCAGAAACGGCGCTCCAGTTCGATCAGGCGAGCAATCATCTGCTCATCCCGCTCGATGCGATGGATCTCCAGCGTCTGACCACCGAGCAACACCGCCACATCGGCCGCCTGCTTGCCGGTGACGGCGAGCTGGTGCATCACCTGCAACTGCACATATTCGGGGACGCCTTCTTTCCAGAGGCGTGCCCCGTTTATGCCGGCTGTCTTGCATTCGAGGATCTGCACCTCGTCTGTACTGATCACCTCGCGATCAATGTTGGCCAGCATCCAGGGCAATTCCGGATTGGGATGCTGCAGTACGGCGTTGATGCGACGTACCTTGTGCTTCGTGCGCTTGCTGTAATGCCAGGCCACGATGGGCTCCAGCACGTTGCCCCAATAAGCCGGGCTTTCCTCGTCATGGGGATCGGTCTTCGGCAGTTTGCTGTCGCGGCCGGTTTTCTCCAGCCACAGCTCCAGCTGAGATTTGTAGGGATTGAGGCCGACCGCCGCTGCTGCATCCGAACTTCCGATGCCTTGTTTGCGGATCTGCAACCAGTCCTCGCGCGGCAGCTCCTTGGTGCTGACCAGGCGCAGGGCAGGGCGTTTCTTGCTGGTGCTGCCATTCAATGACGTTGCTTTCATGGTGTTCACCTCGTGGACACAAAAACGCCCGATCAGCGCTGAGCTGACCGGGTGTCATGGGTGGATGAAATGGAGAAAGGGGAGGGTCAGGCGACCATTTGCAGAGCTGCATCCAGTGCACGTTGCTTGACCTGTGCACCCTGGCCAAACCAGGCCGAGTCGAGGCGGTACTCAGTGCTGCGAGCACGACGCTCATGGTCAACGTACTCGGTCACCGCGTTGAGCAAGCCCCAGGCAGTGCTGCGAGCCGACTCCAGATCCGAGCCACGTCCGCGCCCTTCATACAGCTCCTGCACACGGCGAAGGGCTCGCTCGTTGGGCAACTGTTCGGGCAGTTGGCCGGTGGGGCTGACCTCGCACAGCACGTTCATGAAGTAGCCCAAGGCCTCATGCCACTGCACCTTGCGCTCAGCCAGTGCGCGCATGCGGTACATGAAGTCGTCCCATTGCGAGACGGCGATGCCGAGCTGCTTCTTCACCACCTTCGGATCGAAACGGGTGTTGTGCGGCACCTTGATCGCACGGCTGGTGCCGTCTAGGGCAACCGTCAGGGTGTTATTGCACACCACGCGCACCGTGGTCGGCGTTGCCGTGGTGGCCAGGGTACCGTCACAGGAGGTGGCCAACAGCAGGTAGCCGTTCACCTGGTCGTTGCCCTTGATAGACGTGCCTTGTCCGGTACGCGCCAGCGCCCAGAACTTGCGACCGCCCTTGAGCACACCTGCCGTCTCCAGCTCATAGCCGGAGACCTCGGTCAGATCGCGATAGAACTCCAGCACCTCGCGAGGCTGCACAGTGTGATAGCGGTTGGAAACGACCGAAAGCGGAGCCTTGGTATCGGAGCGGTAGAGCACTTTCTGTTCAGGGAAGGAATGGATCGCGCCCAAGTGACCGACAGCATCGGATTTGAAGTGCACGGGGCTTTCCATGATTTGCCAGTCCATGCCGGCTTCACGTTGCCAGACCTCGATAGGTTGCTTGCGAGGCAGGTTGTTGCCCAGGCCATGCCAGGGAGTCGCGCCGACGTAGGCCATTTGTTCGACTTGATGAGCCATGATGAATTTCCTTTGAGCAATAGCCGGCATAAAGCGCTGCGCATGGCGCAGCACCGGCATTTAGAGATGAATGAGAGAGAAGGGCTGCTGGATCAGGCTGGCTGATTGAAGCGGTGACCGCAGCTCAGGCAGAGGTTGTGGGCCAGCACATGACGGTCGAGTTTTTCACCAAGCTGAGCGCCCATCGCACAACCACCTGCAGCACCAACCAGGCCGCTGAGAATGGCCGATGACAGGGCGTTGAGGTTGACGTTGGGAGGCTTGGCAAGATCGCTACTGGTAACAGCTGGGCCAGTGAGCAGGATGGTGCTGGCACCTCGAAGCGCACCACCCAGCATGCCGATGAAGGCGGCAATCCGCATGGCGGTGAGGTGCGTGGAGACCTGAGTAGAGCCGCAGCTCGGGCAGTGCAATGACATGGTTGAAGACTCCATGGTGGGGATGTCATTGCGGTGATGTGTGACTGAGATTTTTTCGAATCGAATGGTCGCGAGTGATAGGTGGCGACTCAAATGAGCGTCATGGCAGGATTTACGCGCTAGCTGAATACGGTGACCACAATGTGCTACATAGTGCGGTTGTATCTCTCCAACTACGATCAGCAGGGAAATGAGCCGGTACCAACCACCGTTGACGTTGACACCACGCATGCTGGCGCTGACTGCCGAGATTGGCGAGCGTGTCGGGCATTTGTCAGCTCTGCATGAAGGGGCGCTGACGCCGCAACTGCGCCGGGGTAACCGCATCCGTACTATCCAGGCGTCACTCGCTATTGAGAGCAACACGCTAAGTATCGAACAGGTCACTGCTGTGTTGGATGGCAAGCGCGTGCTTGGTTTGCCGCGTGAAATTCAGGAGGTGCGCAATGCCTTTTCAGCCTACGAGGCGATGCCCGAGTGGCAACCGAGTTCGCGCGATAATTTGCTGACAGCCCATGCGCTGCTGATGCATGGGCTGATCGATGATGCCGGTAGCTATCGGAGTGGTGGTGTAGGTATCTATCGAGGGGAGCGTTTGCTGCATATGGCTCCCCCGGCCAACCGGGTTCCGCAGTTGATGGATGATTTGCTGGAATGGCTGAGCCGTTGCGAGCTTCATCCACTGATCGCCAGTTGCGTGTTCCATTACGAGTTTGAGTTCATCCATCCCTTTGCAGATGGCAATGGGCGGATGGGGCGCCTATGGCAAACCTTGATACTCAGCCAATGGCGAGCGGTTCTTGCGTATTTGCCAGTAGAGAGAGTGATTCGCGAGCAACAGGATGCTTATTACGAAGCATTGGCTATTTCTGACAAGGCAGCAGAGGCGACGTCTTTCGTTGAATTCATGCTGGCAGCTTTGCGGCAGGCGCTACTTGAAGGCATTGCAGGCGATCAAGTAAGCGATCAAGTAAGCGATCAAGTAGCACGCTTGCTGCAAGCGCTAGCGCCAGGTGAGGCTCTCAAAGCCAGCGAATTGATGCAGCGTTTGGGGCTGGCGCATCGTCCGACTTTTAGCAACAACTACCTCAAGCCTGCCCTGGTTGCTGGCTTGGTCGAGATGACCGACCCCGGGTCACCCCGTAGTCCTGGGCAGAAGTACCGGAGAGTTGGGCGTTCCAGGTAGTGCAGATGATAAACCTGAAAAAACACTCATGGAGATTAGGCATCTCTTCTCGGTGCTTGATTGATTGCATGGTGATATCCATCACCTCTATCGTTCATTTGTTGAATGATCCTTCGCATGTCATCAGCAGTTGATAGCTAGCCCCGAACTCACCGTGTAAGGCATCTGCGCTATAGCGCCTCATGTGCCGATCCTGAGTCTCACCGGATTAATGTACGCCTCGATCTGCATCTCGGAATGTACAATTGATCCTAAACGGTGATTGGTTTTAGCGCTCGCTTAATTGACGCCGACCCCTTTTTCTAGTGTATCGTGGTGGCCAAGTGATACTGTTCGGTGACTGGGCGCTGGGGTAAGTGTGAGGTCTACTGCCGAGCTATTTCTAGGATGACCACTACTCATGGATGATCTCGGTTTCGACTTTGGTAACGCTGTTCCGTGGTTCCCACACGAACAGGATCAGCCGTACGTACTGGTCAGGATGACTGCCGAGCAAGTGGCGCTTCTAGAGGCGGCCATGGCCGAGCCATTGCGCCGATGCTACATCACAGATGAGCTTCTTCAGGCTGCGGCCGATCGCCATGGGCTCACCCTTTCCGATGTTCTGGCGAGCAAGCTTCCGGATGCTGGTGCAACCATGGCCGGGGATTTCGGCGAAGTGCTCGGCTATTTTTACCAATCAGCCATGGAGTATCCGGGTAACGCCATAGGCCCCAAGAAATGGCGACTCAAGCAGGACAGAACCAAGCCGGCACCCAAGTCGGATGTCGTTCACTTCATCATGCCCCAACGGCCAGTTGCCAGTGCTGCTGACGAAGTCCTTTGTGCTGAGGTGAAGGTCAAGTCTACGGCGGCTTCATCAAATCCAATTCGCTCCGCAATCGACGACTGCGCTAAAGATCGGGTAAGTCGGCTAGCGAGCACGTTGGTATGGTTGCGCGAGCGTGTCATGACTGAGGATCTAGGTGACGTCGATATTCCACTTCTCAACCGATTTATCAACGCCGTCGATCATCCTCCAGCGGTTCAACGATTCCGGGCAGTCGCCGTCATCTGTGAAGATCTACTCGCTGCAGAACTCACTCATGCACCGGCAACCGCCAGTGATGAGTACACCCTAGTCGTGATCTCAGTGCCGAATCTGCATACCACCTACAACGCGGTCTTTGAAGCCGCGCGAGAGTCGGTACGTTGATATGAGAGCCTCCCTCCAGGCTTGGATCAATGACGCAGACATGGCCCGGCACCTGGGTCAGTTTTCCGTAGCAGCATTGCCCCTCGACCTCGCTCAGATCGGGAGTCGCCTAGCAGACTATTACATCTCGCTAGTCGGAGAATTGTTCGACGGAATCCACTCCATGGATACCCCCAGCGACGACTGGGCGCAGTTGGGAAATGCCTTTCTCCAGTTTTCGAAAGAGACACCCGCTGAGCAGGTTGAAACGTTGGGTATCTCGAAGGATGAAGCAGCGTTGTTTGCAGCTGCAGCTTTCTACTTTGGCGACTTTCCAGCGTCCGCCTGCCTGGCCATGCGGCAGTCAGCTCGGCCATCTGATCCACAGAGCTCATGGGCTGCGTGCTATGACTTCTTGGCTCGTCCGAGCAACTTGGGGTCCAAAACTGCAATCGACGTGCAAGAACACCTTCGAAGTGGGGACTTGGTCGGTCTTAGCGACAAAGTAGAGGCGAGCGCTACCGCAGCGCAGAATGCGTTGGCGGATGGACCGGATGTATGGGTGGCAGCGGCCTTGCTCAGCCGGCTATTAGCCTGCTTCGAGACGTCGAATATTCGGGCTGTGCTGCCGGAGGGAACAACTGCCTTCTGGACCCCTCTCATCAATTCCTTCATTGATCGTAAACCATCGACTTGGGAGTTCTTTCCCTCTCAGATACAGGCTATCGAGGGAGGATTGCTGGGCAACGCCGAGAGCTATTCGCTACAGATGCCAACAGGGGCTGGCAAAACCACGCTCTGCGAGACGCTGTTGTATTGGCACCTGAAGCGAAATCCGACCCATGTCGCGATCATGATAGTGCCGTACCGATCTCTGGCTTCGGAGCTCCGAAACTCTCTGGTGCGTCAGCTGAACAGACTGGGGATAGCCGCGCGCTGTGCCTATGGAGGCACGATTCCATCCGGAGACGAGGTGCATGGACTTGATCACATCAATGCGCTCATCGCGACCCCTGAGTCGTTGTCCGGAATACTCAGTGCTGACCCAGCATTCGCCCAGCGGATATCTTTGGTCATTTGCGATGAAGGGCATTTGCTCGATAGCTCCGGTAGGGGTATTGGTCTGGAGCTGCTATTAGCGCGGATGAAAGCCCGCCTGGCTAATCCGATCCGTTTCGTGTTCATGTCTGCCATCATTCCGAATATCGAAGAAATCAACGCATGGCTTGGCGGTGACGAGAACACTGTCATTAGAAGCACCTATCGACCGGCTATCGCTGAATTTTCCGTTCTTCGATCCTCCGGTACCGGAGTAAACAAATCCGTACGTCTTGACATGCACCCGCATGCTCAGCAGCGGCAGTACGCGATCCATGGCTTCTTGGATCGGAGCAGCTTTCAGTACGTGAATCCCCAAACGGGACGTACAAAGACCTACACCTTCACGTCAACCAAGACGCTGGCCGTGGGCGCGGCTCGAAAGGTGTTGTCGATGGGGACGACGGCGATTTTCGCCGCTAACAAGCGTGGTAACCAAGGTGCGATCGGCTTGGCGGAGGAGCTCATCAAGCAGCTTGAGTGCCCACTACCATTACCCAGGCCTGTAGATTATGCGGATATCGAAACACTCCGGACACGCATCGACTATCTCGAAACCGAATTCGGTGCTGGTTGGATCGGCGCGACGTCGCTGCGCAATGGTGCTGTACTGCACCACGGTGATATCCCCCAAGAGACACGAGAGGTTTTGGAGGAGCTCTTGCGGGAGCGGCGTATCCAGCTGGTCATCTGTACCAGCACCCTTGCGGAGGGGGTAAATCTACCGATCCGCTCGCTTGTTCTATATTCGGTTCAGCGCCGCGTTGGCAGCGGACAGCCGGAGAACATGCTAGCCCGTGACATCAAGAACCTAGTTGGCCGAGCCGGTCGTGCCGGCGCGAATACCAGGGGCTTGGTTATCTGCGCAAATCCCGATCAGTGGTGGCTGGTTCAGCCCGTCGCCACTGCTGGTGCAGGAGAGCCGGTGAGAGGCTCACTGCGTACCTTGATCGAAAATCTAGAAACCTTCCTGAAATCCCACAATCTCGCGCTCGATAACCAATTCTTGGAGTACCAAGCTGTCATCCATCCGCTAATTGACGGGGTGGATGCAACCCTAATCGAGTTGATTGCGGAAGAAATCGGAGATGCTGAATTTCTGAGGCTGGCTGCCGACCTGTCTGACCATACATTTGCGGCCCACCAGCTTCCCCCCGGCTCCGCCGTTACGCTGCGTAAAGTGTTTGAGTTACGAGCCCAGCGCCTGATCGCACTGAGGGCCGATAGCAAGATCGCCTGGCTGAGAGATACCGGAGCCAAGGTACGCCTTCTGGAGTTCGTCGAACAGGTTCTGCTGCCAAGCAGGGTGGACTGGATGAGCCCTGTCGATCCTGTGTCAGACGAGCTTGTGTCAGCGATTCTGGAATGGGCCTGGCAAGATAGAGAGCTCAAGGAAGACGTGCGTGTGGCATTCCGACTGGACGATGGCCAGGATCCTGAAAGCGTAAAGCTCAGTTTCTTCGAAATTATTCGGCAGTGGGTACATGGTTCAACGTTTGCGCAGATCGCCCAGTCAACGCAGATTGATGTAGACGACATCTTGGGAATCCATACTCGTGCGATCACCTATGCGTTACAAACGCTGGTCGAGCAGGGCATCTCACTCCTTTCTCGGCTATTGCTTGAACGCAACATTGAGGTGAACGAAGGGGTGCCGGCTTTCATTGAGCATCTCAAGTTCGGCGCACCCTCACGTATCGGAATTCTCCTTGCGAATGCAGGGGTGCGGCATCGAAAAGCTTATGTCGAACTGGGTAATGCGATGCGGGGTCTCACCGTTCCGATCAACTCAGCGAATGCCAAGTCAGTAGCGCTACAGTCGCTTGAAGCTCACTCAGAAGCATGGCGTGACGCGTTGGGTGAATTCGTTTTCTCCAACACCCTGACTGATGTCGGTATGGGCGGGTGAGTGGGCTTTACGCAATAAAGCGCCAGTTCGCTGGAGGCTGTGCGAGAGGCGCCAAGGCTGGAAAAGCCCCGCGGCTGAGACGGAGCTATGAAAGGAGTACCACAATGTGGTCTCCGTGACGGCAGAATCTGGTCATGACTGAACTCGGTTAACCAAGATATGACAAGCTCTATGCTCCCCGAACCACTCCCACGAACTCCCGAGCGCGAAGCGCTAGGCGCGATGGGGGGGTATGACTATCAAATTTGGCGGTCCATAGAGGCATGGTTGACCGTTAAAACTGGTGAGATTCTTTTCCTCGAAGGTGCGGAAGACATTGATCGTGTTAACGCCGCTGAAATCACGACTATCCAGGTCAAGCGCACGCAAGAACCCATCTCACTGAACTCCTTGCGTGCGCGGGAAGCGATCCGAAACTTCTGGGCAACTGCTGAGCGTTCCCCCGAGCGGCAGATCAGGTTTGTGTACCTGACCACGTCGGGAATCTCGCTGGAGCGGGATGCCCGTTTTGGAGGGGGCCCTGGTGTCAAAGCGTGGGCAAGTGCCGCGTATGACATCGAGCTCGCTGAAGCCATCAGAGAACAGTTGCTCAGATGCCTCGAATCCGACCAGCCCATTCGCAAGTTCCTAGATACGGCAACAATCGCAGAAGTACAGGAGCGTTTGCTCAAGCGGTTTACTTGGCTGATGGAGCAGCCAAATGTGGAGTTCGTGGAGCAGATTGTTCACGATCGCATTGTCGATGAACTGCAGAAACTCGGCCAGCCCAAAAGTGCGGCTTGCTCAGTGAAAAGTGCCCTGTTCGAGTATTGCTGGAAGCAAGTGCTTAAGGAGGATCCGGCAGAGCGCAAGTTAGACGCCGGCGCGCTCCAGCAACAAATTGAGGCTGCGACCATCGTCACCCTTGAGTTGCCATTTAGCACTGCTGCGGGACTAGTAACGGCAACCGCCCAGCTTGCATCGCTTCAAGGGACTACAACGAGCCTAATACTGCTGCAAGACCAGCCGCCGAGCCCCCCAAGAGCGCTCCTACGGCGACTCAAACTTGTTGACGAGGTCTCGCGACTTGTCCAGCAGCGCAGGGCAGTGCTACTGGCCGGTTCCGTTTTCATGGGCAAGACGACGATTGCCCAGGTAGTCGCCCGAGATGTCGGCCTCAGTGCCTCTTGGACAGAACTCTCTCAGCGGGAGCCTGCCGCTATAGCAGAGATATTCAAGCTCTTGGCGCTCACGCTGGACCGCGAAGGCGGACCGTCATTGCTGATCTTCGATGATCTCGACACTTCACCACGGGCTCGCCGTACGTACGAGCTGAGTTTGCGCAAATTGGTTCATCGGGCAGAGGTTGCCGGGAAATCATTGCTCTTTACTGCGCAGGGGCATACCGAGGCGCTTGAGCGTGAGGTTGCGAGCTCCTGGGGGCTGGAGATTGTCCAGGTTTCGAAGATGTCCCAAGAAGAAGTGGCCATTCAGTGTGCTGACTTTGGTTGCTCACCGGCGGCCCATGCGGACACATGGAGTCGTATTGTCGTGCTGCAGTCAGGTGGGCATCCAGCACTTGTCCACGTGCGACTTAAGGAGCTCCGTGCGGAAGGATGGCCTGCCGTTAGCTTGCACACCTTTACCGCCCCCTCCCAAGCGACTCGATCCGCAAAACAACTGGCTCGTGATCTCCTGGCGTCATCGGTGACTGCGGCAGAGACTGAGTTTGCACTGGAGGCTGGTGAGTTCAGCATGCCGCCGTCTCGAACGATGCTCCTCAATCTCGCTGGCTTACCGCCCCCTCTGCCTGGCGCATCCGCAGTGCTGGCAAATCTGACCGGTCGCTGGATTGAGGAGCTTGGTGGAGACAGATTTCGGGTTACTCAAATCCTGAGGGGGGAGATTGGTGTGACGTGGACTCACGAACAGCACCGAGTTCTCCATGCGAAGCTCCACGACGCCATAATTGCCAGTTCACCTCTTAGTCCTGCAGATGCGGGGGGCTTGGTTTTTCACGCTTTCATGGCTATGGATCCACGGCGTTTGAAGCTATCGATAGCCTCGGTGTTTACAGCAGAAGCTGAAATTCGACGGCACATTCTCAAGCATTGCACGTGGGTGCTTCCAATCGGCACTGATGATACTCCGGTACTTAGGGCATTGGATGGTGAACTGTCTACGCTACGACACCTTCAATTCCTCGTCGCAGAATCGGAAGAGCCAAGTCGGTTGGGAGACGTAGCGGAGGCGTGGCGGCGCGCTGTCGGAGCTCGGCAGAACGACCCGTTTTGGAAGGCTGATCGCGTACTGTACGACCTGACGATGCTCATAACGCCCGTCACACTCTCAATGGAAGTCATACTCGATGTGATTTCAAGCGCACTCAATACCGAAGAACCGTTCAGGTCGGTGGTGTTCGAGGGAGTGGCGAGCGTCAAGAAATCAATGTTGCTTGAGAACTTCGCCCTTCCTTTGAATGCCACGCCCTTCCAAACGTTGTTGTCCTTGCACGCCGGGGGGGTTAGGAATCGTGAAGACCTTCGGTATCTGACCGCGTGGCTCGGAACACCTGTGAACAATGCTCTGGCCGAGGAGTTTGATCAGATGTTCGACTGGCCAACAGTGATCGACCTGGGGGCCTTTATCCACCCGGCCTGGGTGGCAGAAGCTAATGCAGACTCTCCTGAGTGGAAACCATGGCTAGAGAGCTTTGATGAGGCCTTGGCCGTTTGTTCAGCAGCTTCCCTTCATCGCTATGGCGTGCAGATTGCGCGTGCTAAGTCGATTGTGTTGAGTGAGTATCTTGGAGATGCTCAGGGTGCTTACGCTGTTCTGGACGAAGCAGTGAGTACGTTTGGCTCCAGCGCAGTACTCACCGATCAACGCGTCAACTTACTGGGGCGCTCTGGTGATCATCGGCAAGCATTAGAAGCTTGGGATAACTTGATAGAGCACTTTGGGCGCTCTGCGGTTACCGACCCATTTGCATATCGGCGCGCGGCCATTTCCGCGGGAAGTCTTGGGCAGTTCCGAAGGGCCTCGCAGTTGTTTGAGGCGGGGGCGGCATTACTCAATGAGGGAATGTACCAAACGAGAGTTGGGCTTCTGATTGATGCTTCCTACTGTTCACTGCGTGCGGGTAATAAGCGCCAGAGCAGCGCGCAATTAGCGAAGGCAGTCCTCCTGCTACCGAGTACAGCCTCGGTTGATGGCGATAAGCGGTGGGAAGCAATAGTCCAAGTTGCCAACGCCGTTGGACAGCTATCAGAGTCAGGAGCGCAGAGTGAGGATGGCGCACCGATTGAGATTGCGATTGGGCGCGCAAGTGATCCTGGCCTTGAGGTAGAGGAGTCTACTCCAGACCAATCGTTTCGTGTCGGCATGTTGCAAACCCAAGTGGCCTATCTTGAAGCGGCTTGGCCAGATGCTTCCTGCGTAGCTATCGAAAACGCATTGCCTCATGTAGATGCAGAGCAATTATTGCTGCGGATTAATGCGTGCAAGGCGGCCATTCTGCGGGATGCAACGCAGGGCACTTCGCCAGCGTATTTGGGGTATGCATTAAAGCTGGCGCAGGCAATTTCAGAGCTTAAGCTACAGCTTTCAGAAAGCGAGGTGCTCAGGGCATCTGCGGCAATTGAAGACATGCTTTCAGGGTTGCTCACGCTTGGCATTCTCCTCGTCCGAGGCAAGCCCCACGAGGTGTTGGAGTGCTGGGTGGAGCACGCACGCTCCCTTAATGAAGCTCCGCTAATCGCAGTCGTAGAGCGCCTCCAGAAAGGATTATTGTTGACGACGGATGCTGCCATAAGGGAGGCGGCGGCCTTCGGTAGTCGAGACACTCTCGTCAATTGCGGAGCAGCGGTACATATCTGTCAATCAGAAGAAGTGGGGGCTAGGGATGTGGTGATTGCCTCATTACGAATTGCCGGCGCCCTCAATTCAGGTCTGGCGCTCTTTTTCAGGGGAAGCCTCCACCCTCCTGTTTCACGGTTATTGGCTTCGCGGCTAAGCCTGCAATTACGTAGGCCCAATCAGTTTTCAATGCCCTACTTGGCCGTTCCTGCAATAGCTCAAACAGTCCGTCAGGTCGTCGCTGGAGACGCTGGTATCCGGGAGCTACTGACTGTTGGCTGTCGAGTCACAGGCGTCGAGGCTGAAGAGACGTTAAGACAGATCTAAAGACTGCGAGTAGGTAATCGCGAAGGAGCAAAGGGCAATGAATGAAGGTCGAGCTGCCTTGGTCTTTGCGTAGTGATAGAGATATTTAGAACGTCAATCGCAATGATCTCTTTACTAGCACTGCTTAGAGTGACGGATTGCTCGTTGGCTACTGCAAGTAACGGAATGGATGGTTAGGCGATGCGATACTGGTGGGTGAACCACAAAAAGACTGCGCTGCAGGAGCTGGGCGGTGGCTACCTATGGTCGCCCCTACATGAGGCCAATGGTGCGCGAAGTCAGTTCTACGAAAATATGAAAGCCGCTGAACCTGGTGACGCTGTGCTTTCCTTTTCGAGTGGACTCATTCGCCACGTCGGGCTTGTCTTAGATTTCGCCAGCCCGGCCCCGAAGCCCGACAGCTTTGGGACGGTCGGCGAGTATTGGGACAATAACGGTTGGCTGCTGCCGGTTGAATGGAAGCCATTGACCGAGGCAGTACGCCCTAAGGACCGAATCGAAGAGTTGGGCCCAATGTTGCCCAGAAAATACTCACCGATTCATCCGGTCACGGGAAACGGCAACCAGAAGGCCTACCTCGCTGAAATCGGGCAGCCAGTGTTCGAGCTACTAACTGGCCTCTCCGATTTTGCAGATGCACCAGCGTCGATGATTTATCGCCCCGTCGTCTCAGGGCTGACGCGTATCGACGACGCTATAGAGGCCCAAATCACTGCAGATCCAGGTCTAGATTCTACGACAAAGCAACAGCTTATCCTCGCGCGCCATGGCCAAGGCTTGTTTCGATCTCGCATATCGGAGCTTGAGAAGGCGTGTCGATTGACAGGCGTTGAAACTCCGCGGCTACTGATCGCCAGTCACATAAAACCGTGGCGACTATGCAGCAGCGCTGCTGAACGATTGGATGGTGCCAACGGTCTGCTTCTTGCCCCTCACGTTGACCGCCTATTTGACCGGGGTTTGATCAGTTTCAGCGATCATGGCGAAGTCATTGTCTCATCGCGTCTCAACCGTCTAGACATCAAGCGCCTGGGGTTGCAAGAGGCGTGTGAGAAAGGTTGCGCCTCTTTTCACCCGCGTCAGACCGCTTATCTGGCCTTTCATCGTGACAAGGTTCTCTTGCCCTAATTTCCCACAAAAAAGCCCGATAAATCCCTATAGACATTTCCGATAAATATCGATAGTGTTTGTTTTATGAGCAAACCTACTGATGACATCGACTACTTAATGGCCCAGGAAGCCGACCTTGAGCGTCGGCTTAACGAGGTGCGGGAGCGCCGTGCGGAACTTGAGAGGCTTATGCGGCCCCGTAGTGAGAAAAAAGCGCGTCCGCTGCGCGATATCACGCTGGATATGCTTCAGGAGGCGCAGTGCCCGCTCAACTCCCTACTGCTGGCGAGTGTGATTCGTCCGCTGCATGGTCGTAATATTCCCGCGACCCGCTTCGGCACATTGTCGAACGACGAGGCTAGCTCCTTCGACTCTTCTCGTGCGCGCCCCGTCTACCTCTGCCACTGCCTCACTTATGATCAAGGGCAGGCGGTAAAGCGTTTCTGGGCCCGCTCTGACTGGTCTTTGGCAGATCGCATCATGGGACCAATGACGGGGCGCGTCCTGTTTCTAAAGGGGGCGGCCTGGACGATCAATTTGGCCCGCTTGGTTAGCGAGGGGCAGATCGTCGCTGACAATCGGGAAACCTTGCAGTATGTGGCAGCGGATCAGGCGCGCGATGCAGGCTTTCCCGTCCAGCGCACCAAATTCCCCTATGACGAATGGCTGACAATGATTGCCGCGGCCATCGATAGACATGAGGCCGAGGACCGCATCCTGCGCGAGGCGGCAGCGGCCGAGTTGGAGCAGCAGTTGTCAGGGCGAGATCAGTTGTTCGGCTCGCGCACGGGGTTGGTCTCCTTACCCGGCTCAAGGGGATCCTGGCGGAGTACAAACGATGACCGTTAAAGGAAGCACTGCGCTTGTCCGGCTTGCCGGCAACCCATCCTGCGAGATCCTTGGTGCAATGGTGATGCAGGAGGGGTCGGAAAAGAAATTCTACGAGCGGATTGTTGGTGAACCGTATGATCGCGAGTTCGGTGAGCGCCAGTCTTCCAAGCGGCGCGGGACGCAGTTTGAGCAAAACGTGTTTGCCGGCGATGCTCGGCTGCTACGTGAGTCTTTTTCTCCCTTTCTTGGCATTGATGCTGACACGATTATCGTTAGGAACTTGTTCGACGATTATCCTGGCACTAAGGATGACTCTCGAGTGGCGCGTTTGCGCATCACTCGAGGGATCCTGGCCGATGCGGTTGCGGGCCGACCGGCACCACACATTATCGTCCAACCTCAATTGTTGCTCCCAACCAGTCCAGGTCCTCGTCCGTACTTCTTCATCGCGCCCGATGTGCTGGTGCGATCTCCTGTTGATGGTGTCTATCTTCCGGGCGATTTGAAATCATTCATTGTCCGTGAAAACGAGGTCGCCAAAGGTGATCTGGCCCGAGTCCGCCTGCAGCTTGGTGCCCAAGTCCTAGCACTGATGCATGAATACCACTGCATCGATCCAAGTATTACCGTCGGGTCGAATGGCATGCTCATATTCTCCAGGCCCAACGGTCTTAATCCTCATGCTCCGCGCGTCGAAGATCTTGGCGGCGCAATCGAGGCGATCCGTATCGGCATCACCGCGTTTCTACAACATCGCCAGCGTATCAATGAACTGCGGGCCGGGGCAGAACCCTTCACGGTCGCAGCAGATCTCTCGCCCAATTTCCAGGATGCATGCCTCACAACGTGCGTCATGGCGCAATGGTGTCGCCAGCGAGTAGCGGGCCAGGCGTCCGACATGGGCGAGATCGCCAGTGAAGTCCTCGGTGACATGTCGATTCAGCACGTCATCGGACTGATGGCGGGAACCATCGAGCCTGCGAACGATTATGAACGGATCGTCGCCGTCCAGTTGCGCGAACTGGCAGCCAAGCACAACACGGAGCGGGTGGCATGAACGCTTTTGACGACACCCTCTGCCGCGTTATGGCCCGTCACATGAATCGTGCGATCCCAACACGAATCTCGAGCGGTCTATCAAGCGATCCGGACGTCTCGATCGGAATTGCAACGATCAAGATCGTAACCGAGGATCAGATTCAGGCCATAGCCTTCGGCTCGCTCGATGGAGAGCCGGAAGTGATCGTTCGGCTGGATCCTATTGGCCGTGATGTGTCCGATCTGGTGCCGTTCGCCAATTTCATGGACCAAACAGCCAGCCACGCACTGGCGGCGGACGGTGCGCTCCGCGTCTGGATTCCACATTCCGTGACGTTGGAGGCGCTGGACATCCTCGGGCACCGATACTGGCAGAATCAGACCGCACCCGATGCGGTCGTGCGCATGGGCAAGATCTGTCGCATCCTCGCGCACGAGGCCACATTCCCCGGGCAGCAGGTGGTCGCCGACGTCTCCGCTCTCCTTCAGGATCATGTTGTCACTGGCCTTGCGCCGATCGAGGAAGGGCACCTTGACGCCATGCTCGCCTGGCTTGATCCGGCTGTTCGGGATCCGCTCACCGAGTCCCGGGAGCGCATTCGACTACCTGCATCAGGCATTCTTCCTAACACGCCCGATTATCCCTCCGATGATCGCGTCGACCGCCTCCGCAAGGAAGCCAAGCGGGCGACGGGACACCGTCGCGCCATTCTCGAAGCGGATATTGAAGCCACCCTTCGGCGCTGGGTTCTTCGAGAGTGGCGGCTCCTGATCGGCGCACGGCAGGCATTTCTTGGTCTTGGCCTTCCGTCTGTGGGTTTGGACGGCCTAGTGAAGGACTCGACCGCTCGCATGAATAATGCACTCGCGAATGGCCATTACCCCGCTCGACGGCCGGACAAGCTGGCCGTGCTTCTTGCGGAAATGGAGGCTGGCTTGGAGAAGGCGGAGTTAGCCGCATTAGAAAGCGACCCGGCCCTGCGAGAACAGGCCCAGCACGCTGGTGGTGTGGTACGCGGAGTTGTGAGTGACGTCCGTCAACCCCGCCGAAACTTCAAACCTTGCAGCATCGACGTCGACTCCGATCAAGGCGTCATACGCTTTCGCGTTGACGACAAAGTGAGGGTTGTTGGCTCTAATGTGACCGGCATCGTGCGCTCGCTGTCCTCGATGCCGACCGGCGGAACGAAGGTCTCGATCGAAATCACGGGCGGCTTCCGCCAGGCGGGAATCCTGAGCGTCGATTCGCAGCTTGAGGTCTTGCGCGAGGGCTATGGTTTCGTCAACCACCGTGCGTTCAAGCTGGTCAGTCAGCACCAGCCGTGGGTCTTTTTTGGTGAGGGGGCACCTACGATCGCCGCGGGCACGTCCTCGGGCCGTTCCGCACTAGCGATTGCTACAGAGGTCAGGCGTCCATGACTGTACAGCTCCAGGAACACCAGCAAAACGCTAATCACGTGCTCGATGCAGCGATCGAGCGGGTACTCTTCGGTACCGTCCCACTTACAATCGTCAAGTCGCCACCGGGTGCAGGGAAGACTTTCCTTGTCGAGTGCGCCTCGGCGGTTGCGGTAACAGAGTCTGCGATGCGTGTCATTGTAGTGACACCGGGCGTGAGCCAACTCTACGACGTCGCCGATCGGCTTCTGGACTATCGCTTGCCCCGCCTTGAGCTCGCGCATGCCAAGCATCGCACACTACCGAGCTTGTTGGCCGACCGGCTCACTGCGTCGAGTGGATGGGCGCAAGGCTTGAATGTTGGGCCGGGCGTGCTCGTAACCAATGTCCATCTCCTCACAGCCAACCTCGACAAGCTCACCCCTGGCATGTTCGACCTGATGATCGTCGACGAGGCTTATCAGTTGGCCGCAAAGGATTTCATGCCAGTAGCGGGTCTCGCGGCGCGAGTCATGATGGTCGGGGATCCTGGCCAGCTCGATCCAGTGATTTCGATCGACACCAGCAACCTTGAGGTCAATGCGCACAAGATCCATTGGCCGGCACCAGCCTATGCACTAGATCGCTTCCCCGACACTCCGGTCTTTGGGCTGCCGGTGACGCGGCGCCTGCTACCCGACACGTCGGATTTGATCCAAGCATCCTTCTACCCGGATCTGCCTTTCCAGTCCGTTGTCGATCCGAACGATCGGCGGCTGCGCTTCGCTGCATCAGGCATGGAGTCCGCTGTCGATCAGGCTCTCGACGCGATCGCGCGCGGAGCAAGCCTTGTCGCTGTTACAGTCCCGGGTGTTGCTCCCGCCCATGAAGAGGCGGATCCAGATGTTGCGGCGGTCATGGCGTATCTAGCTGATCGACTCCTCGTCCGGCAAGCAGAATGGGTGGGGCAACGTCACCTTACCGAGGCCGATATTGGCTGCATTGATCCGCACGTCATCGCGGGCGGTGCGATCAGTGACCGGCTCCGGCAGCGTGGTCGTAGCGATATTCGTGTCGAAACCGTCGAGCGTTGGCAAGGCCTGCAGTTGCCTATTTCGATTGTTCGCCATCCGCTGTCGCGCGCCGGCCGACCGACCGCTTTTGACCTTGAAGCTGGACGCTGGTGCGTATCGCTGTCGCGCCATCAGATCGGTTGCATAATTGTAGGGCGAGAGTCGATTGCCAACGTCATCCGTGAATACGTTCACAGGTGCGATACGGTGGCCGCTGGGGCCAGGGACGCGACATGGTCGGGATTTAGAGCGCATCGGAAAATTTGGAACGCTCTAGCCGATCAGGGCCGCATTTTCGCCCTCTGACCGCTCGGGCGACGAACAGCAGACCCGATACGATCGGCTTAAGCACTGATGTCTTCGTGCTCCCACACTCGAAGAACAGTCCATTTTGCGTCAGCTCTAGCTTGCAGTCGGTGTCGCGATCTCAAGTTAAATAGACGTCGATCTGCGCGCGCCAGCATGCGGCGTTGCTCTTCGGCCACGTCCCATGCTCCGGACAACCGTGCCAGGAGCATCGATCTACGAAGACCGCTGTCCTCGAAGTCGGGAGGCTATGTCGACCGAACGGCGACTACCGGCTAATAGGCGGCGATGTAACCGGAAACGCAATCCACGGCGGTGCAGCTCAAGTTGAAGGGTGTGCGCTCACGCGGATTGTCTCGTTTACCGTCCACGACATTTGCTGGGCCGTTTCCGGTGATGCCGAGGGGTCAGTTCCTTTCGACATTCTCGACATGATGTGCGAGATCGAGACGGAACGCTTCCTCGTAACGCAAGGTGCTCTTGACTAGCCTTGAGAGAAAGCCGGAAGTTGCCTTATTCGACAAGGGCGTAACCTTGTGCTTGAGAAACGCGGATAGATGCTCGCTCGGTACTGAAACCGGCCACTCGGAAACATGCGATCGACTGCGTTTGCCCCCCACCCCCCATGCAGAGCTGGGCCAACTTCCCTCAACAGGGAGATCTTCGGTGTCGCCGATTTCGAACTCAGTGGAAGGGAGCGTCAGCCGTTCGGCAATCCATTTGGCCATGGGCACACTTACCGCATTTCCGACCATTTTCCACCGTTTGCGCGCCCCACGCGGATCCTCTTCTGATATGTCCGTCCAGCCGGATGCGAAGCCTTGGAGTCGTTCGGCATCCTCAATTGCAGGAGTGGCTATCAGCCGGCGCCGCGGGAACCAGATAGCTGGCGGAGAGGGTATATGCAGTGTCGAGCCGCCCTTCAGCGGCGGTACCGAGTCTACGGCCCATCCGAGCCCTGTATTCCCTTCCGTCCAGTAAAAGCCACAGGCATGTGAGCCACGTGGTAGAGGGGGGGGAGGCGTTGCATCAACGCCCAAAAGGACAGGCCGAGGGTCGTGCGTTTTCGAGGCGATGATAATTACGCGGCGACGGCGCTGGGGCAATCCAAATGCGCGCGCATCGATCGTTCTATATGCCCACGAATAGCCCATCTCTTCTAGTGCACCGGTAACAGAGCGGATCGCGTGACCTCGATCCAGGCTCAGCATGAACGGTACGTTTTCAAGCACAACCCAGCGCGGCGGCTTCTTCTGTCGCCTCAGTAGATAGAACACCGACTCAACCAATCCAGAATTCGGACCGGATATGCCTCTTCGACGCCCCACCTGGCTTAAATCTTGGCAGGGGAAACCCGCCGTCAGTACGTCACAGTCGGGCAGCCCTTTCAGTGCGGTGACGTCGGTCGTAATCTCCACATCTGGAAAGTGCTTCCTCAGGACATAGCGCGCCAGTGGATCGAATTCGCAGAGCATCGTGCTCTCATGACCGGCCTGGCGGAAGCCTTCTTCTAGCCCTCCAACGCCGGCGAACAGCCCCGCGACAACCAGCTTCTTCGGTATGACTGAGTCAGTTGCAGTAATTTGCGTACGCATCGGTCTAGTGAATGCGCCGCCTGACGCCAGAGAGTCGAATTGTAAGCTTGGAATTTCGCGAGCAGGGCAGTGCGCGGATGACACGTCCTCAAACAACTTCATACCGAAACATCCTTAAGCGGCGTAAAGCTTACTTCAGCCTTACCAGCGCAGCAGTCATCAGCCAGGAACAAGGTAAGCGCCTTGAGGCGCTCGCAATCTGCGCGATATATTTTATGGCGACTGTGCCGCTCTGACCGGATGAGGCCTGCTCGAGCTAGGGTCGCCAGATGCACCGACATTGTGTTCTGAGGCACGTTGAGCTGACGAGCTACTTCGCCTGCTGGCATGCCATGCGGCGCATGGCTAACCAGTAGTTGAAAAGCATTTAGCCTAGTGTCGTGGGCGAGTGCGCCAAGTATGGCTATGGCTGATTCGTTGTTCATTAATCCATTCTGCTGGATATATGGATTCAAATCAAACTGTCTAGAGGCTTGATTGGTCAAGCGTCGGGGACGTTCACGTTAAGCGCTAATGAGCATTCAAGTTTGGGCGTCGACTGTTTTCAGGCCGCCAAACTCACTCAAGGATGCTCTCAGGATCGTTTCTAGCCTCTCTCCTAGAAGGCGCCATGCCTCGGTTTTTTCTTTGGCGTAGTCATGATGCAGATAATGCCGGCGCACTTTGGATCCGCCCAGCAAGTGATTCTGGCAGCGGTCGATGATCTCTAGCGTTACGCCGAGCTCCTGCATCATGGTTGCACCTGTGCGACGCAAATCATGGGGTGTCCATTCGCCTTTGGCACCTTTACTCAGCACCAGTGAATCGTCGTGGTGGCGGCCTGGCAGAGGTTTGCTGCGGTTCTTGAAGCGGCACTGCCGGTCACCGATCAGTTTGCTGACCGTCTTGGTGTCGACGTGGCTGCTTTCGTTCTTGCTGGGGAAACAGAACGGGGTATGCCCGGTTTCATCTCTCAGGCGCTTGAACTGGTTCAGTGCGAATGGTGACAGGAATACATGGTGATCCTGGCGCTTGCCCTTGTGTCCCTTGGTGGCTTCGGCTGGGATGAACCAGGTGCCTTTTTCCAGATCGACGTGGCGCCATTCCGATTTGAGCAGCTCGCCAATGCGGCAGAGGGTGCTCAGGCAGATCCACACGGCGCATTGCACGCGGGGATTGACCGGGCGGACGCCGGAGTATTTCTGGCCAGCGGGGAGGGCGTTGTAGTCGCGTTCGAGGCGGGCGAAGATGTCGCGTAGTTCGCGGATTTCGTCGGGGGAGAGGAGGCGATCGCGTTGTTCCTGGTAGTCGTGGTCGAGGAGTTTGTTGACGTCTACCAGGTCGACCGGGTTGCCGTCGGCCATCAGGCCGCGCCAGGGTTTGCGCTTCTCGGCCCAGCGCAGCATCTGGCCGATGTCGTTGTTGCGGATCACGACGGTGCGGTTCAGGCCGCGGGCCTTGACAGAGCGCAGGACGGCGAGCAGGTCTTTCTCGGTGAGGGTGCGCAGCGGCTTCTTGCCAATGAGGGGTAGCACGTCCTTGGTGAAGCTGCGGCGCAGTTCGGCGTTACCGTCCTGGCGGGATACGCCATCGAGCATCCATTCTTCGAAGAGGTCGGCGACCGTCTTGTTCTCCGCGGCCTGGCGCTCGGCCTCGGCAATGGTGGCGGCGATGGCGGCCTGGGCTTCAATCTTGGCAGCCTTGCGGGCAGTGGTGGGATCGATGCCCTTGGTGACGGTCGCTCTGACTTCGTCGCGCTCGGCGCGGATCTGCGCCAGCGTTTTTTTGGGCCAACTGCCCAGGCGGTGATCGCGCTTGGCTCCATCGAGTTTGAATTCGTAGCGAAACAGGACGGTGACGCCGCGTACACCCGCACGAACCTTGGCGACCAAGCCGCCGTCTTCGCGCAACGTCTTGCCGTCATCGGCCGAGGTGAGCGCCTCCAATTGCTTTGCCGTCAGTTTTGCCACTTCCTACCCCTTGCATGATTCGGTCGTCCTGGAATTTTGCCCCACTTTTGCCCCACCGAATCGCTTGGCTGTCGGTGGATGCTGGTGGATCGTGATGGACGCAAATATAGCCTGTATGCCCTGTATTTACTAGGTTGTTGGCGTTCCGATAGCGTCCATGGACTTCCATGGAAATCCACCAAATAAGCGCATGGGGTGCAAGGGGTCGAGTGTTCGAATCACTCCGTCCCGACCAAAAAACCCTAAAAATCCAGCCATCTAACGATGGCTGGATTTTTTTATGTTCGATGGTTTTTGAATGCCTCCGAATCTTTTCATCGGCGTCTTTGCATGAGTCGCTTCATGAAGGAATTGGCGATAGAGGTTCTTCTCATCGCTGATGCAAACTTCAGCTAGCCTTATAAGCCAAGCAATAGAATCGTGACCGGAAGGGCATCAATCAATGGGTTGTCCACAGGTATGCGGCGGTGCCACGCTGCAGTGCAGTTTTGGTGTTGCTCCAAGCGTGCTGAATGTGTTGCCGCAGAATCGCATGCTCACGGCTGGCATGCCGGCAGCGAATATCATGGATCACATCCCGTTAGTGAACATTCTTCCTTTTGGCATGTGCATGAGCCTCGCCAATCCCATGGTCGCCGGCGCAACTGCTGCCGCTTTGGGGGGGTTGACGCCCATGCCTTGCATACCGGCCACGGCGACGCCCTGGATTCCGGGCGGGCCACCGACCATGCTGCTCGGCAACATGCCCTCACTCGATTCCAACAGTACTCTGATGTGCAATTGGGCGGGTGTGATCAAGATCGTCATGCCCGGTCAGATGCAGATGCTGATCCCCTGATCAGGCTTCGGCCGACTCCTGCCAGCGCCGCCACCACCAGCGCAGTCGTGAGATGGGTTTGCCATCCTCATCCAGTGGTCGGCCGTCCTCGGCGAACCCCTGACCTTCATCTAGCACTTTGCCGTTGACGTAGCGGCTGCGATGCGCCACTTGGCCGTTGTCATGGAAGCGCTGGTAGAGGCCATCACGCATGCCATCGCGATACAGCTCCAGTTCGGCCAGGCTGCCGTCAGGGTAGTAGCTGCTGGCTTCGCCGCGCATCAAGCCTTGGCGATAGGTGACCTTGCGCTGCAGCCAGCCTTCGGCGGCGAAGTACTGGGCGACACCCTGCAGGCGCCCGTCGACGTAGGGCAGTTGCGCCGATACTTGGCCGTTTGGGTGGTAGAGGATGCTGGGGCCGTGCAGCACGCCGTTGGCATAGCCAAGCTGGGCCTGTGGGCGGCCAGCTTCCTGGATACGCACTGGGCCATCGAGGGCGCCGTCCTGCAATTTGCCCTGGAGGCGGCTGTCGCCACGGGTGAGGTCGAGGTTGCCGTTGGCCATGGGCGCCTCAGTTGACCTTCACCAGGCCGCCCTTGATGGTCAGCATGCCGCCGCCATCCACTGTCTGTTCGGCGGCGGCCTTGTTGGTGAGGCTGACGCCGGCGTCGTTGGTCAGGGTGGTGCCGGCCTTGTTGTCCAGGGAGGTACCCGCCTGGTTGGTGAGCGAGGTGCCGGCCTTGTCGGTGAGCGCCATGCCGGCCTGGGTGGTGAGGTTCTTGTCGCTCTTGGCGGTGAAGTCGCCGCCGCTCTGCAGGGTGAGGGTGCCGGTCACCTTGATGGTGAGGTTGCCGTCCACGGTCAGCTCGTAGTTGCCGCTGACCTTGTGGCTGTAGTTGCCACCGGTGCTGTGGGTCTGGTCGGCGCCGACGCTGATGGTGCGGCTGTCCTTCACATCGAGGCTGTCGCTGCCGGTCTGGATGGTCACGGTGCGCTTGCCTTTCTCCAGGGTGATGGTCTCGTCGCCTTCCTTCACCGTGCGGGTGCGGGCGTTCTGCACCGTGAGGGTTTCGTCGTGGCCGATGGTGGCGGTGCTGTCGTTGAGCACGTTGACCTTCATGTCCTTCTGCGCCTGGAGGAAGACTTCCTCGGCGTCCTTCTTGTCCTCGAAGCGCAGTTCGTTGAAGCCGCCGCCGCCCTTGGAGGAATTGGTCTTGATACCGGATTGGGTCTGGTTGTCCGGCAGGGCGTAGGGCAGGGTGTTGTCGCCGTTGTAGACGCAGCCGGTGACCAGCGGGCGATCCGGATCGCCGTCGATGAAGGTGACGATCACTTCCTGGCCGATACGTGGGATGAACTGCATGCCGAAGCCCTTGCCGCTCCAGGGCAGTACCACGCGCACCCAGCAGGAGGAGGCTTCGTCGTTCTTGCCGTCGCGATCCCAGGGGAACTGGATCTTGATGCGGCCGTACTGGTCAGTCCAGATTTCCTCGCCGGATTTGCCCACCACCTGCGCGGTCTGGGTGTGCATGCGCGGCTTGGGCGTGAGCCGGGGCGGGCGGTAGGTGGTGGCCTTGGGGATGGCCTCGAAGCGGTTGCGGTAGTGCTCGTGGCTGGCGTCGTGGGTGACGGCGATCACCACCCAGTCGATGTTGAGGCTGGCGTCGTCATGCCCGGTGAGGGTGAACCAGTGGCCGGGCACTAGCCAGCGGCAGTCGCTCTCGCCGGTCAGGCGCTTCTCCTGGCTGCGCAGCCCGTCCACGCGTTGCTTGGTCAACGCATCGCCGCGCGCCTTGGCAATGTAGCCGCCCGGGTGTTCGTACATCGACAGCGGTCCGGCCACCGCCTCGGCCTTGCTGTAGAGCGAGGTGGTGGGGGTGGTGAAGGCGTAGTCCGTGGCGCTGTACACCCCGCTCACCGCCTGCAAGCTGTACTGCGCCGAGCGGATGCCATGCAGCTCGCGCGCGCCAATGCCCTGACCCAGGTAGGGCACCTTCGGCCCATTGGGAACCGGAGGGAAGGCATCGCTGCTGTCGCCCAGCACCAGCGTGTGCTTGCCGTCCTCGTGGGTGAAGAACCAGAAGATGCCTTCCTCCTCCAACAGCCGCGAGATGAAGGCGAAATCCGTCTCCCCGTACTGCACGCAATACTCGCGCGGCTCGTAGCTGCCGGAGAGCGACAGCTTGAAATCGGTGAAGCCATGGGCCTTGAAGATGGTGGTGACGATGTCGCTGGTGGAAAGGTTCTGGAACACCCGGTTATTGCTGGCCAGCGTCAGCCACCAGAGCCAGGGGCGTAGCACCACTTGGTAGCGGTCGGCGGTGGCATCGGCGGGGAGCTGGCGGATCTCTGCGACCAGGGCATCGAGGGGGCGCTGGTTGGCGTCGTTGTGCAGGATGGCGGTGATATGCGTGGCTACGGCACTGCTCAACGTCAGCGCGATGGAGCTGTCGCCATTGAGCGTCAGGCTGCCCAACTCGTTCAACGCCTCGTCCCCGGAAAGCGTCTGGGGGTAAAGATCCGTCAGGGCGGAGGCACTGAGGGAGAGGCTGGTATTGGTGTCGGTGGGGCGGGGCATCAAGAACCTCTAGTAGGCTGGGACATGGCCGTGCTGATAAATAAATCTGTCCTCTTTTCGGTTGTTTCGATATTCGTCATCGAACTACTGGCCTGAGCCACTCTGAGGCGGGCCGCCGAAGCCTTTCTTGTTTGCTATGTACGAGCCGGCGGCAGCACCGATACCCATCAGCGCGATCACGGCTTTAGCCTTGCCGCCAACGTTTGGAACACGGGTGATTGTGCTTCGAAACTGCGGCGGGTGCGTGACCACTCCAGTCGGGGCGACAATGGACGAGGGCCTGCTGATGATCGGTGTGCGCCCCCAGTAGCTATGGCGCTGCAGGATGTTGTTGAACCGATCCCCATGCCGATCGAATCCGTAGTCGCTTTGAAAACTACTGAACTCCAGGGTCTTACGTATGCTCGGGCTGTACAGCTTGGCTTGCTGTGTAATGAGGCTGGAAGGCATGGTCAGAGCCTGCGGCTCAGGCGGCAGCGATTCGAAGTTGCGGCTGATCATGCCTTGCCCGCTGGGTAGCGAACGCAGAAACCTGGGGGGTTTGGCAATCTCGTCATCTTCCAGCAAGTCGAGGAACAGTCCCAGATATTCATCGGGAGCCAGGCGTGGATAGGGGATGTCCATGTAATTGACGAAGTTGTCTTTAATGAGTCTGGGTAACGGGCCTTCCTGGCTCCCGCCGACATGCCCGTGCACGCCGATGGAAAGATCGGCCAGCAACTGGGTGGAGCTGCTCTCGCGGATCAGGTTGAGATGGCGGAAGCCAAACCGCGACTCATGCTCGGAAACCTGCAGGAAAACCTTGTCCACCCAGTGCGGAATCTTCAAGGTCTTGGGCACCAGGATCGGGCCGGGCACCGGGTCGAGCAGCGTCACTTCGAACTTCACCGTGTGCAGGATCCTGTGGCCCAGGCGGTTCAGCTCATTCAGGGTCATGGTGGCGGCAACCGCACCACGACTGAATGAAATGATCCTGATGGTGGTGACGCCCAGGCTGACCATCTGGTTGATGGCTTCCACCGCCTCTTCGACGATATCCGACATGCCCGAGCCATGCGTGACGCCGGAAGCCAGCTTCATCGCGTAGTCGAGTGGCAGTCCCATTTCATGGATAGGGGTGTAGCCTTCCAGGGCATAGATATTGTGCTTGTCGGTCAACTTGATAGCCTGCTCGGAACTGCCGGGCCCGCCAATGCCGAAGACGATCTCACCGGATTGCCGCAGATGATCCTCTAACTGAACGGTCGTTTCTTTTTTCGAGGCGGAGTCCTGGCTGGTGCCATGAATGATGAGGTAACCCACAGTCATTTCTTATTCCCCTAGATGCCGATGGCTGGATGCTCAAAGGTTTTCCCGTTCTTTCGTTTTCAAAGTTCCGGCGCTGAGCTGAAGAACAAGTCGATAAATCATCAGCGTGCTACGGATGTTCGCAAAAAAGGGACAGATTTATTTATTGGCACTCCCACTTCTCCAAAATAAATCTGTCCCCTCTTTCCTTCATGCATCGCCCTTTAGGATTACATGTTCGTCGTGAAAGGAGGAATGAAGCCAGACATATCATCATGTATTATCTCGATTTCATCATCGCTATCTTGTTCGGGCTCGGGTTCATCATCGATCACCCAGTTGTTTCCTTCTAGCTTTTGATTGGTGATATTCTGAGCAATCTCGTCATTTGCCCGTGGTCCAGAGTAAACGACCCATGGAGTAGAGTGCAGTAGCTCCGCTCTCGTTTTTAACATGTACTCAACACGAGCCCCTGGCCCTACGCGGGCAGGCTCATCTTCATTATCTTGAGGTACAACATCGTAGGTGATACACCAGTCACATTGACCTACCAATTCTGTGCTACGCGTGACGGCGTTAACTATCACAGCCCACAGCCTGAGATGACGCGAGCCAGATAACGAGCTAAAACTAGTCAGCCCAGTGGTGCATGGGTAGTCTTCGAAAACTGGAAGCGTAATCGACGCCTGCGTTACATTGGGGTTTACAATCTTTTTACAGCCAGAGAAAAAAAGTGAGTTTGGAGGGCCGTCCAAGCGCTGGCTCAGCATTGCCTTTACTGTTCTTCTAGTATTTCCTTGATAGTACCATTGGATATAAGAAGGCATTGCATTTTGAATGAAGCCAAAGCGCAAGTTTGCCACCTGATCTGATGGAGCGATATCTGTCAGTAAAATCTTTGCATCGCTAATGCGTAATCCGCCTTGGGTAATGCTTATTTCATCTTCATCATCGAAGTCTGTCCGGAATTCATTAATTATTACGGGATTCCATTGTAGTTTGATTTTCATTTTATCTCTCAGTTGGTATGTGACAACTATGAGCTCATCATTCCAACACCCACTCCGCCAACTTCCCCGTCACCTGCGCCATCAACACATTCTCGATATCCCGCGCGCCTGCCGCGCTACATTTGGCGAGCACCGCTTTCACGATGGCCGGGTCGAAGTCGAACTGTTTGCCGGTGGCGGCTCTGTAGCGCTCCCGCAGCTTTTCCAGCTTGGCCAGGACGATGCCTTCCAGCGTCGCTTCGTCCAGTGGGCGGTAGGGCACGACGGTCATGCGGGCGAGGAAGGCGGGGCGGAAGGCCTGTAGCAGCACCTTGCGCAGGCGTTCGTTGAAGGCGTCGCTGCCAAGCTGGTCGGTGGGGGTGTCCAGCACCAGTTCGGCGCCGACGTTGCTGGTGGCGAGCATTACGGTGTTCTTGAAGTCCACCACCAGGCCGGTGCCGTCTTCCATCACACCTTTGTCGAAGACGTTGTAAAAGGCTTCCAGTACGTCGGGGTGGGCTTTTTCGATTTCGTCCAGCAGTACCACGGAGTAGGGGCGGCGGCGCACGGCTTCGGTAAGCACGCCGCCGGTGCCGTAGCCGACGTAGCCGGGTGGGGCGCCCTTGAGTTGGCTGACGGTATGGGCCTCCTGGTACTCGGAGAGGTTGATGCTGATGAGGTTGCGTTCGCCGCCGTAGAGGGCGTCGGCCAGGGCGTAGGCGGTCTCGGTCTTACCGACGCCAGTGGGGCCAACCAGCAGGAATACGCCCACCGGCTTGGCCGGGTCGGTGAGGCCGGCGCGGTAGGCCTGGATGCGCTGGGCAATGGTGCCCAAGGCGTTGTTTTGGCCCATGACCCGCTGGCCCAGGCGCTGGCCGAGGGTGCGCACGGCGTAGGCTTCGTCGGCGAGCATCTTGCCGATGGGGATGCCAGTCCAGCCGGCGATCACGGCGGCTACGGTGCGTGAGTCCACCTGTTCGGGCACCAGCGGGTCGTCCTGGCGGATGGCGTCGAGACCGGCCTCCAGGCGCGCCAGTTCGGCGGCCAGATGGTCGATGCGTTCGTCCACGGCCTCATCGGGCTGGCTGGCATCGGCGTTTTCGCTCAGGGCCAGCAGTTCGCGACGGGCCTCCAGCAGCTCGCGCACGGCTTCGCGTTCCTCACCCCAACGGGTTTCCAGTTCACGAATGGCACTGCGGTTGCCAGTGGACTCTTGCTCCAGAGCGTTGATTCGCTCGCGGTGGTCGAGACCGGTGGCCTGTTCCCGGCGCAGGCGCTGCAGTTCTTCGCTCACGGCCACTTCGCGGTGGCGCAGGCTTTCCAGCGGTGGCGGTACGTCGTGCTGGCCGAGGGAGACGCGGGCGCACGCGGTGTCGAGCACGCTGATGGCCTTGTCCGGCAGTTGGCGACCGGAGATGTAGCGGTGGGAGAGCTTGACTGCGTCCTGGATGGCGCTGTCGAGCACCTGCACGCCGTGGTGCTGCTCCAGCTTGGCGGCGACACCGCGTAGCATTTCCACAGCGGTGGCCTCATCGGGTTCCTCCACCTGTACCAGCTGGAAACGGCGGGCCAGTGCGGGATCCTTCTCGAAGTACTTCTTGTATTCCAGCCAGGTCGTGGCTGCCAGGGTGCGCAGTTCGCCCCGGGCCAGGGCCGGTTTGAGCAGGTTGGCGGCGTCGCTGCCGCCTTCGCTGCCACCGGCGCCGATCAAGGTGTGGGCTTCGTCGATGAACAGGATTATCGGCTGCTCGCTGCTGCGCACGGCATCTATCACGCCTTTAAGGCGTTGCTCGAACTCACCCTTGACCCCAGCACCGGCCTGCAGCAGGCCGAGATCGAGCACCCGCAGGGTGACGTTCTGCAACGGTGGGGGCACGTCGCCGGCGGCGATGCGCAGGGCCAACCCTTCGACCACGGCGGTCTTGCCGACGCCGGGGGCGCCCACCAGGATCGGGTTGTTCTGTCGCCGACGCAGGAGGATGTCGATGCTTTGGCGGATCTCGCTGTCGCGCCCGACGATGGGGTCGATGCGCCCGGCATGGGCATCGGCGGTGAGATCCTGGGTGTATTGGTCAAGCACGCAGTCCTGGGAGGTTTCCGGGGTAGGCCGGATCTTGCCTGTAGGACTGGTGCCACCACTGTATTCGCGGGAGGCTTGAGTCCATTCCAACAGGTTGGCGCGCAGGGCTTCGCGAGGAATGCGTAGCAGCGAAGAGGCGCTATTGAGCAGCAGGCTGCGGCGTTCGTCACGATCGAGCAGGGCGAGCAGCAATAGGCCGGAGCGGATGCTTGCCTGGCCTTGCACGCTGGCCTGAACCACCGCGTCTTCCAACAGACCGATGGTCTGGGCGGAAAGCGCAGGGGTACGGGTGCTGCCGGCCTTGAACAGTTCCAATGCACGGTTGATTTCGGTGGCCACGCTGTCGCGCTCCAGACCGAAGCGCGGCAACAGCCAGGCGAGATCGCCGCCTTCGATGTCGAGCAGCTCCAGCAGTAGGTGCTCGATCTCCACATAGTGATGGGCGCGTTGCAGACAGCGCTGGGCGGCCCGTTCCAGGGCGCGGCGGCTGTCTGCGTTGAGGCGGCCGATCAACGCGGCGAGTTCCATCAGGGCATCTCCTTGAGCCGCAGGCGGGTGTCTATGCGTTGCAGGGTACTGCCGGCGACTAGGTGCAGCCCGCCGCTCCAGCGTAGGCGTGGTGGTTGCCGACGGTTCAGGCACAGGGGGGCGCCGGGGCGCACCAGCAGGCGCAGGTGGCAATCCAGGTCGGGGCCGAGATAGAGCCCTGCTAGGTCGGCGAGCCGCTGATGCTGCGCGCCCCCGGGCAGGTAGGCGTTGGCTTGCTCGGTGTTCAACGGGCCAAGAATGATGCGGACGCCTGCGTGCTCGTCCCAGACCTGAGTGCCAGCAATGGCGTCACGACCCAGGCCGAGATTGCGGCCGCCGCGTTGCAGGCGGCTGAGGCTGGCTGGGGGAATTGCGCGCCAGGTTCCCTGGTAAGACTCGTAGTCCACCAACACGCCGAACTGGTGGCGTACCAATAAGGCTAAGCCGGCCAGGGAGCGGCGTGGGCCATTGAACAGCGCAGCGCGGGCCGTCACGGAGGCGTCCGGCAGATCCATGCGTTGCTGCAGGCGGCGCGGCAGCAGGCCGGCCAGAGCCAGTAGCGACGGATGCACGGGGGCCTGTTCGGGCGGCAGGAAACCGAGTGCCAGGCGATGGCGGCCCAGCACCCGATAGAGCTGGGCGAGCAGGCGGTTGTGGAAAAGATCGAGGAATTCCGCAGGGCCGTGGTCTTTGTGGCGCGCGCGCTGCTGCAACCACTCCTGGTAGGCGTAGGGCAGGGGGCCGTCGGGGCCGCCGAGGCCGAATACGGCGGTGCTGAGGACGGGCGTCTGCCCGGGTTGCTCCTCCAGGCGTTCTACCTGGCTGGCGGAGAAGGTCGGCGTGAGCGGCCCACGCAGGCGTAGGGCTTCATCGTCGGGGCTGCTGCCCTGGCCCAGTGGCGTGGCATCGGGGCGTTCGCGCTCCAGTAGCAACAGGGCCTGGAGAAACTCGAAGGCCTGGGGTTTTTCGCGCAGACGCTGGCTTAGAGGTTTAGGGGCTTGCCGGCCTGTGGCTGCCATGTCCGAACCTCCTTGTCAGCGTCCACCAGCACCGTGCGCACGAAGCGGTTGGGTGTGGCATAGAGGGAAAAGAACTGCGCCAGCACGGCGGAGAACAACACGGCGCTGGCACCAGCGAAATGCTGCGGGTCGAGGCGGATGCGCACCTCCAGACCGTTGCGCCAGCCGCGCCAGGCGTCCTCGCCAACCCGAGCCATCACCCGTACGCAGGTCAGTTCCATCAGGCCGTCCACCTGGCGCCTTGGCCCAGCCTCGTCCCGCAGGTTGTGCAGGTGCAGCAGCTCGCGCAACGCGTCGAGAGCCTCGGGGCCTTCCACCAAGGACAGGTGGTTGAGGCTCAGTTGGGACACCAGGCGCCAGCGCGAGGGGCCAGACAGCTGCGGCAGGCTTTGCGGGGTCGGTGGTGCCAGCAGTCTGGCCAGGGCCACCGGGCCGGGGCGCTCGAAGCCCAGGCGGGTGCCGGCCGGCAGGTTTTCGGCCAGGTGGCGGTTGGTGCAGAGCAGCTCGGCAGTGAGGCTGTATTCGGGGGCGTCGTGCCGCGGGTCGAACGCTGTGTCCACCAGGCTGAGCAACAGGTCGCTGCCGGAGCGCTCCGGGTTCAGTCCCTGGATACGGCGGGCATGCCAGTACAGGCCTTCGCCTACATGGTTGTGGCCGTAGTAGGCCGGTACGTGGCGCACCCCTTGTGGGGTTGCGGCACGCATGTTGCGGATACTGTGGATCTCCACACTGTTCTCACGATGGGCATCGGCCACCAGGCGGTATTCGCTGCGGGTGCCGTCCGGACGCAATGGTTCTGAGGTGCGTGGGAACAGGTTGATGGCCGGGGCACAGCCCAGGCGCAGTTCGCTGGCCTGCAGATGCGGTCGGCCCAGCGGTGCGCGATCGAAGGCGATCAGTATCTGGCAGTCACGTCCGCCGTTGGCAGGCGGCAGCAGCGGCAGGTCGAAGAAGGCGAATTTGTCGGGGAAGGCGAAGTACTCCGCCAGCAGGCGCAGGCCGGGGTGCTGGCAGTCCTCGTCGGGTAGTAGCGCCTGGTCGTCGGCGAAGCCCACCAGGGCGACCTCGCCGAGTACCGCTTGCAGTGGGCCTGTCGGCGCGCCGCTCCACACCCCGAGACTATGGGCAGCGAATAGATCGTAGAGGGTGGCGTTGGTCATCGGTGAGGCGGCCAGGTGCACCCGCAGGCGGCGCACCGGCAGTTGTGCCCAGTCGAATTCGCCCAGACATTCCAGGGTCAGGCGTAGAGCCGAGCGTGCACGCGGGTGGCCGGAAAAGGCCACGGCGGCGTCGCCATCGAGCAGCGTTGCTTCACTGATACGTAGTGGCCAGAGCTCTGCCTCGGCGCTGGTGCGCAGGTGCACGCTGGCGCCATCGCGGGTGGTGACGAACAGCGGCGTGTCACGTGGCAGGACGTAGCCTTCGGCAAGACTGCCCTGAGTCGGATCCGGCTCGAACTGCACGATGGCGCAGGAAGGCAGGGGGCGCAGGGCTAGCGGATAGAGCTGTTCCAGCAGGGCGTCGCTGAATTCAGCGTAGTCGTCATCGAGGCGTCGGTGCAGTCGCGCGCTGAGCAGCGCGAAGCCTTCCAGCAGCCGTTCTACGTGGGGATCCGGGCATTCGCCGGGGGCCAGTTCCAGACGCCGCGCCACTTTTGGGTAGCGCTGGGCGAAGCCGCTGCCGGCGTGGCGCAGCCAGGTGAGTTCGCGCTGGTAGTAGTCCAGCAGATCGGCATCAATCGAGTCGCTCATGGTGTACCTCCAGGCCGTCGTTATTGGGGGCGAGGAGGAACAGCGCTGGCCAGGTACGACGACCGCTGCGCAGATGCCCAGCCAGGCGGATGCCGAGGCGCTGGGGCTGGTCGGGGAGTGCCTCGACGTCGATCTCGCTCAGTTGCAGGCGTGGCTCGAAGTGCTGCACGGCAGCACGCAATTCTCGCAGCAACAGGCGGCGGTCATCGACCCGCAGAGCCTGCAGGGCGCTCCAGTCGGCGATACCGTAGTCGAGTATGGTGAGCTGCTGCCCATTGGCACGTGGGGGACGACGGGTATTGAGCAGCCGCGACAACTCCAGGCGGACGGACTCAGCCAACGCATCGCGGTCGAAGTCCGGCGCCTCGTCCGCCTGGGCGGAGAGACGCTCGAACAGGGGGGGCAGCAGTCCGCTGTAAGGCATGGAGCGGTGACGTCCTTACTTGACGAGCTTGTTGGCGGCCAGATCCCAGGTGGAGGCGGCGGTGCCCTCCTTGGTGCCATCGTCCTTCTGTGCGGTGAGCTCCCATTTGATCTTGGTGAAGTTCAGCGACAGGGTTTCCACCGGCTTGCCACCGGCACCACCGCTGACGCTGACGTTGGACAGCACCACGTTGTCGAGGGTGTAGACGATGAAGGGCAGCAGCTTGCCATCGCCCTCGGCGGCGTTACGGCCGATGGTGATCGTGGCCGTGGTGATGGGCTTGCCTGCGCAGCAGAACTCGTTGAGTGAGGGAGTCGAGGTATCGACGAACTTGGTTACGGTGAACTCACCGATATGTGGTTTGCCGGAAGTACGTTCCGAGTTGCTGACGTCGTTGGTGACCTGCATTGCCACGTTGTGGCTGTAGGACATCAATTCGATCTTGTCGGTGTAGCCCTCGAGCAGGCTGTCGCCTTTGATGTCGTCGCCGAGGTCGAGAATGATGGCATCCATCGCGGATAACTCCTGGGTCTGGAAACGGGGTGGATCTTGATGTGGGCGAGCCCCCGCCGGGTGAGCCGGCGGGGGCGTGGGGTCAGGCAGCTACCGGTGGCGGCAGGCTGGCCACCAGGCGGATCGAGGCAGTCAGCTCCTCCAACTGGAAGTGCGGGCGCAGGAACACCGTGGCGCGGTAGACGCCTGGCTTGCCGGCGACTTCCGAGACGTCTACGCGGGCTTCGCGCAGGGGGTACTGAGCCTTGATCTCCTGAGGTGCGTTGTCGTTGATCAGCACGTAGTCCGCGATCCAGTTGTTGAGGTAGGTCTGCACGTTGTCGCGGGTCATGAAGCTGCCCACCTTGTCGCGCATGATCACTTTCAGGTAGTGGGCGAAGCGCGAGGCCGCCAGCACGTAAGGCAGCATGGCCGAGATGCGCGCGTTGGCGTTGGCCTCGTTGGTGTTGTAGACCTTGGCCTTGTTGGTGGTCTGGCCGCCGAAGAACACGGCCATGTCGGTATTCTTCTTGTGGCACAGGGAGATGAAACCGAGGTCGTTGAGCTCCTTCTCGCGGCGGTCAGTAATCGCCACTTCGGTCGGGCACTTCAGCGACAGGTCGCCGGACAGGGTACGGAAGGTGTGAGCCGGCAGGCCTTCCACTGCGCCACCACCTTCGGCACCACGGATAGCCGCACACCAGCCGTACTTGGCGAAGGCGCTGGTGATGCGTACGGCCATCAACCAGGCGGCATTACCCCAGAGATACTTGGAATGGTCGGTACCGTTGACGTCCTCGAGATAGTCCATGCCTTCCACAGGCTTGGTATCTGGGCCGTAGGGCAGGCGTAACAGGAAGTTCGGTAGCACCAGGGAGACGTAGCGCGAATCCTCGCCCTCGCGGAAGCTGCGCCACTTGATCAGCTCCAGGCTCTCGAAGATCTTGCTGAGGTCGCGGGGGACGGCCAGCTCGGTGAAGCTGTTCATGTCGAACAGCTTGGGGTTGGCGGCGGCGATGAAGGGCGCGTGAGCCGCTGCAGCGACGTTGGAAAGTTTCTCCAGCAGGGCCACGTCCTGGGGATGGCGGCCGAAGGCATAGTCGCCCACCAGCAGGCTGAATGGGTGTCCGCCGAAGGTGCCGTATTCCTCTTCGTAGATCTTCTTGAACAGCGCGCTCTGGTCGAATTCGACAGCCTTCTCCAGATCGTTCTGCAGCTCCTTCTGGGTGACGTTCAGCAGACGCAGTTTCAGGCGGCTACTGGTCTCCGTCTGATCCACCAGCATATGCAGGCCGCGCCACGAGGCTTCCAGTTTCTGCAGCTCAGGGTTGTGCAGCACCTCGTTGAGCTGGTCGCTGATGAGCTTGTCGATCTGACTGATACGGTCGTTGATCATGGCCACGGTGTCCTTGTCGATGGCCATGCCTTCGTCAAGAACTTGAGTGGCGAACTCCGCGAGCATGTCGCGGGCATATCCCTGCTGGCTTTCGTCGTGGGCCATACGGCCCTCGGCAATGATACGGTCGAGCAGGGGCAGGGTCTGTGTCGTGCTCTCGCTGGAAGCACCGGCTTCGGTTGCCATTGCGTTATCTCCGGGAGTTCAGGGGCGGTCAGGCCTGGGGTTCGGTCGGTGCTTCATCATCGCCAACAGCGTTGTCGGCTGGAGATTCGCCTTCGGGGCGTGCGGATTTGATTTCCTGCAGACCTTCGGTATTGCTCACTACGTCCTGCAACAGCTTGTCGAGGTCATCGTTGCCGTCGAGTTTGGTGAGCAAGTCGCGCAGGCGCTGGCGCGCTTCGTACAAGCGGCGCAGGGGAGTAATTTGCTTGACGATATTTACAGGGTCGAAGTCGTCGAAATGGCGGAAGCGAAGCTCGACGTTGAGTTTGCTGCCGTCGCCGCTGATGGTGTTTTCCACCTGTAGGGTGCTGCGTGGCTCGATGGAGGCGAGCACCTCGTTGAAGTTGTCACGGTCGATCTCGGTGAAGCGTCGATCAATCAGCTTGGGCAGCGGTGCTTCGGGTTTGCCAGAGAGGTCGGCGAGGATACCGACCACAAGGGGCAGTTCCTTCTTTTCGATCGCGTTGCCGATCTCGACATCGTAGGTGATCTGGACTCGGGGCGGGCGTATCCGGTCTAGCTTGTGTTGCGTGCTCTCAGCCATGTTGGTTGGGCTCCGGGACAGTACCTGGAGCGCAATGCAGCGGACGGATCCCGTGCTCGCACTCCTTTGCTGGACCGCTACTGCAACGGGTAGCTGAAAACCGAGCCCGTCCTTGGCGATCCATCCACATCCGTCATGAGGACGAACTTTCATAGACGCTAGATCACGTCTATAAATTTGCAAATGCGAATTTCAAGGTGAAGTCTTCATGACACAGGGACGTTTGTTTTCCTGCCTTTCTGCAGTGCTGTTAGGCCTGAGTCTTGTACTGACCGGGTGTGGTTTTCGAGGTGAGAGGATCGGTCTGGATAGCCTGACGCTCGACGTGGCGGAGCGCGCCAACGACGACACCCCCATTGCCGTGGACTTCGTCGTTGTATTCGACTCAGACCTGCTCAAGTTGCTATCCGAGATACCTTCCAAACAGTGGTTCGCCGAGCGAGACCAGTATCGCCGCGACTATCGTCAGCTGTTTTCGGTGTGGAGCCTGGAGCTCGTACCGGGACAATTTCGCGATGTTCGCGACTTTCCTTTTGCCGGTGACAAGGCTGCTGGACTTTTGGTATTCGCCGGCTATAACACACCAGGCGCGCACCGTTTGCGCCTGAGCGAATCAGGCCGTGTGTGGCTTCGCTTCGATAGCAGGGAGATGCGCTTGCTGACGGATCGGGATCGTTAGCCAAGCGTCGTGCGCGCGTGCATGCCAAACAGCGGATGTGAAAGGGGAGTGGTATGAAGGTGTTGCCGGATGCAGTCTGCTGGCACGAGGGCATGCAACTGTTGCCTCAGCATTTCCAATTGCAGGGCATACGCGCGGAGGTTATCGCTGCGCTCTGCGCCAGAGCCAGCAATCCGTGGTTCTGGGGGGTGACCGAGTTGCAAGTCGACCCCGTCGCGCTCAGTACCGGCCTGGTACGTATCCAATCTCTCGAGGCGATCCTGCCAGACGGTTTACCCGTCAGTGTGCAACCAGGTAGCGGCAAAGTTGTGGAGCTCGACATCGGGCCTGCCGTGGCGGCATCGGTCAATGCCTGTGTAACACTCTACCTGGCGGTCAATCCGCTTGGGCGCAGCGGTCAGGTACTGCCGCTCAACGGAAGACTGCAGTCACACCTGGCAGAGGCGGTTCCTGATCTGGCCAGCGGCGAACATCCAGAGCCGATCCTCGTCTGGCGCCCCAACCTGCGCCTGGTTACCGATAGCGATAGGGCCGATTCGATTTGCCTGCCCTTGCTTCGGATATCCAAGGAGGGGGGCGGGTTCGTCAGGCAACCCTACGTGCCGCCGATGGGGCTGATTCTGCCGGAGTCGGATTTGGGACAGATGGTCTCTGCGCTGTGCGCAAGGGGACGGGAAAAATGCTTGTTCCTCGCCGGGCGGTTGCGCCAGGCCGAGCAGGCGGGAAATCGTGATGACGCACAGGAACTCAGGCGACAACTGACGGCGCTGTGGGCACGTCTTCCAGAGGTTGAAGTCGCGTTGAACAGCCGAGTGGCGACCCCGGCGAACCTGCATGGCCTACTGGCCGGATTGGCGGGGGGTTGGAGTGCATTGGATGCGTTGAGCGGCGTTCCTGCGTTCGCTCCTCTTGACTTCCTCGAACTCAAGCGAGGCTTCGACGAAGTGATCGACTGGCTTCACCGGAAGCTGGACAGCATCCGCGTCGGATACCGTTGCCTGGTGTTCGAGCAGTCCGAGCAGGGCTTTACCATCGATTTGCCAGATGCCCAGGCAGGCCGCCAGCGCCTTGTCGTGGGGCTGCGCATGCCTGCGGGTACCGGCCAGGAGGCCGCGCAGGCGTGGTTGGGGCAGGTGGTGATTGCTTCGCGGCAACACGTTCCCACACTCGTACAGCAGCGCATGAGCGGCTTGCTTCATCAGCCCATGAACCGCAACGAACGAGCCGCGTACGGAGTGGGGGAGGAAACGCACCTCTTTCTGATCCAGGCCTCCGGTGACTGGTTCGATCCCGAACAGCCACTGTGCTTGGCCGTCACCTCGCAGAGAGCGATTGCAAGTCCCTGGCAGGTTCTTTTATTCACGACCGATAGCCACTGAAATCAGCCTTCCCAAGCCAAGGATGCATAGATGTCGGAAAGGAGCGTTTCTCTTTATCCCCCCGAGTTTGGAGAGGCACCTCTGAGCCAGGCGTTTCGCGAGGCCTGGATCGAGTGGCGAGGGGTCTGGGATGGCATGGCTGGGCTGAGCAATCCTAGCCACGAACAGATCGAACGCATGGCGGAGTCCACGATTTTCGTGGTTCGTCGTCTTTGGCGTAGCGCATTCGCCAGCGTAGGCGCGTCCTCTTCTAGCCAGGTCAAGGCGATGGTCTATGCGTTCGTAGCCTTGGTTGACGAACGTCTTCTGTTCGATGATTGGCCGGGCCGGGCGGCCTGGCAACCCCGCCCGCTGGAAACGCGCCTATATGGCTCGCGCAATGCGGGTGAGCGCTTACCCCGCGCCATTCACAAGTTGCTCAAGGAGCGTGCGCCGGCCTCGCGCGATTTGGCCAATGTCTATCTCCAGTGTCTGATCCTCGGTTTCTACGGTGGTTTGCGCAGCGCTCGAGGGCGCACGCTGCATGCGCGTTGGCGGCATGCGCTTTTCACCTTTGCCTGGCAACGTGAACCGGCGATGAACGGGGCGATAAACAGCCTGGCGCGGCCGAGTCGTTCTGCGGCGCTACGCCTGCCCATGCGGCGAGTATTGCCGGATGGTATGCGTCTGGGGCTGGCGATCTGCGGTTTGCTGGTGGTTCTGAGTATGGCTGGGCACTGGATGTGGAGTGACATCCAATCGGAACTGACGCCATTGCTGCACCTGGTCAGTCTTGAAGAAAGCGGGAGCCTGGCTGAATGAGTACTCTGGCGATCATACTCAGCGTGATAGGCATTCTCCTGCTGGTGCTGGCACTGGTTGTACTGTTCTGGTGGTTGCGCACTCAATCGGGTATGGCCATCCGCAGCTTCTATGCCGCGGTGCGCAAGATGGAGCATGAGCAAGGCTTCGAGTCGCGCTATCAGGTTCCCTGGCTGATGCTGCTCGGCGATCCGCGCGAAGGCAGTCAGCTTTGTCTCGATTGGCAGCTCACCCCCGTTGGGCGGCCGGCTTGGTTCGGTCGTTGGTGGGCTGACCAGGATGGTGCCTTACTCGTCGTACCTCAGGGGGTATTCCTACCTCGCGATGGCAGTAACGCCTCCACCTTCGTATCACGTCGCCTACTTGGCATGTTGCTGAGGTTGCGGGGGCAGCGCCCATTGGATGGCGTGATCTGGAACATCCCTCTTGGCCAGTTGCAGGACGGTGCGCGGAGTGTCACCGATGTGATCGTTCTGCGTCGTCACTTTGCCGAGCTCCTCCAACGCCTCGGCTTGGCACTGCCGGTATATGTTCTTATCACGGGGTTCGAGGATATGCCGGGCTTTCAGGAACTGGTCGCCGCACTGCCCGAAGAGGGACGTGAGCGCCTGTTGGGCTGGTCATCGCCCTACGGATTGGATGCCGGCTGGCAGAGTCATTGGCTCGACGATGCGTTGGATGCCGTGGTGCAGAGCATGCAGGCAGCCATCATCGAGGTCGGGGCTCTGAAGGGTGAGCTAGCCGAGGATTTGTATCGCCTGCCTGACCTGTTGCTGGCGCTCAAGGGCAATCTGCGCACTCTGCTGGAGCCGGTTTTCCAGGGCAGCACTCATGGCGATGCCCCCAGGATTCGAGGCCTTTATCTGGGTGCTTCCCTGGCACGCACAGAATCGAATCCTGCGCAGCTTTACCCCGATGAACTGTCGGCGAGGCAGGGAGTGTTCACGCAGATGCTCTGGCGGCAGCGGTTCCTATCCGAGCAGGGACTGGCGCAGGCCTTGCCGCGAGTGCTGCGCCTGCGTCAGCGCTGGCAGAAAACGGTGGGGGGCGTTGCTGTCGTGCTTGGCCTTTGCTGGCTGGTGGGAATGCTCTGGGTGTGGCAGGGAAGACAACAGGATGCGCGTGAGCTGAGCCGCCTGTTGCAGGCGACGCATGCCGGCCATGTCAGCCTGCGAGCACCCGAGCGTCGCCAGGAGCAGGCGCGGCTCAACGTTCAGGCCTTCTGGACGCTGCTGCAGCAGTCTCCACGCTGGCATTTTTCATCGCTGGTCTATCCCACGTCCTGGGGTTCTTCGCTAGATGCCCAGATGGATCAGTTGTTGCGCAGCATGGCTCGTCGCGAGGCCTTGGTGCCGTTACAGCAACTGCAGGATTACCAGTTGAGGACGTTATTGACGATTCGCAATGAGCAACGGCGCCCTGATGTCGAGAGTGCCCAGCCGGATCAATGGCCAACGTACGTGAAGGCTCGCACTCTGGCTGAGGGTGTGGTCAGCCTGGAGCGACACAATCGCCTGCTCAACGATGCTCTGATCGGCCAGGAGAGCGTCATCGAGTCACTGTCCCAACTGAGCAACGACGCACTGGGGCTCAGCCTCGATCCCTCCAGTCTGTCCAAGCGAGCCCTTTACGACCAGACCCTGCGCAACCTGGCCGCGCCCGCGCTGCGCCCTGTGGATCTGGAACCCAATCGCAAACAGCTCTCCGGGCAGTTTCAGGCGTTGATGAAGTTCTGGCTGGCGCAGTACTTCCTGGCGGGTAACTTCGTCACCCCCGCCGGCTATCTCAAAAGACACCTGAACGATCTGGAATACGGCCGGGATACCTCGCTGAACAAGCTTGAGGAAATCAACGGTCTGATCGGGCATCTGGAGGATCTGATCGTCCTCACCAACTCTGCCTGGAGCCATGGCAGCAGCGAGGAGTTGGTGCCGGGTTTTCGCGACCTGATGAACGATGTGAAACAGAGCCGGCTCCTGGGGCCAAACATCGAGGCTTCCATCACGCTCGAGGCCGAGCAATTGCGCAGAACCTTCCATAGCCAATGGATAGAAGGGGCCGCGAGCCGCGATAACCTGCTGCAGCGCCAGGCCGGTGGAACGCTGGTGTTGCAAGAGCGCATCAGCAAGCTGTCGAGGAGCATTGCTGATCTACTCAAGCGTGATTTCGCCGTGAGTGCAATGCGCCGTCCCGATAGCGCCATCGACGCCCGGGCCCTGGGTAACGTGACCGAACAGCAAATGACTCAGGCACTGGTCTACCAGCAGAGTTATCAGAGCTTCGTGACACAAGAGCTGGCGCAAATAGCGCCGGATTATCGCGCGGGCATGCTCAAGGCTGCTGAGCAGGCTGCAGCGTTGGCGATGTGGTCGGAATTGACCACTTCCACTAGCGGCTACAACTACGGCTCCGCACAGAGCCGGTTCAATGTTTCCGTCGAGCAGGCCATGCAGGTGATCCAGGCACTCAAGGCACTTGGTCGTGCCGATCTGGCCAGTACGTTGCAATCCCAGCTGACCTTGCGTGCGATGGTCGACATCGACGCTGTTCTGACGGACATCGACACCTTGCCGCTGTTCACCAAGCGCTACCCCATTTCCGAGTGGGACGGTAAACCCAACCTGGGGCTCAGGCTGTTTCGCGCCACTGACGTTCAGGATCTGAAGTTATCCCTGGCCCGACAGTTTGTGGAAATCAGTGCCAGCACCGAAAAGGTGAGGCCAGAACTGACGTGGTTGAGGATGCAGTCAGATCTGCCATTGCCTCTGCAGGAGAAGGTCTCGCGGCTTGGCTCGATAACCGATGAGATGCAGAAGTACAAGGCGCAGAACCCGAGCAGCTCACCGGCATTGTTCGAGCAGCTGGTGAGTCGGGATCTGGTGGAAATGGATCTTGGCAACTGCCTGCAAGTGCTGTCGACTGCCAGCCTGCCCCAGAACGATGGCGATCTTGCCCGTTATACCCGGGACATTACCGAACAGGCGCGCCAGCGCTGCAACCAGCTACAGGTGCAGGACGCCGCCAAAGCCTGGAGTGCACTGGCGGATTACTTCAACCAGTACCTGGCGGGGCGCTTCCCATTTTCCTACAGCCTGGAAAGCGGTGATGCTGATCCTGCGCGTGTCAAACATCTGCTGGAGTTGATCGATACCCAGCTGGATGTGGCCGAGAAGGGACTGGTATTGGCGCCGCCAGGCAGTCGGCTGGCTGCAGAAGACTTCCTTTCCCGGATGAAGCAGGCCAGAACCTGGCTTGGGCCGATGTTCATACGCGACCCATCAGGAACCATCGGTGTGGAACTCGAAGTCCGCTGGCGAACCGATCGTGAAGAGGAGCGGGGGGCTGATCAGGTGATCGCTTGGACATTGAATGGCGCAGGCCAGCAGATCACTCACCCCGGTGAGGCAGGCCAGCGTTTGCGCTGGAATGTCGGAGACCCGCTGCAACTCGTGTTGCGCTGGGCGCGCGACAGCAGCCAACGGCCGTCGATCGATCCCCTGCAACCGAGCATGGCCGTCAATGGCCTGGAGGCAGGCTGGGAATACCGTGGTCCATGGGCACTGCTGCGTATGATGCGTTCGCATGTGGTACCGCAGCGTTTGCCGAACATGGACTACACGGATTTTCCTCTGACCTTGCAGGTTCCCGTACGGGGTGCTCTGGATGCCAGTCCCCAGGCTCAGATGTTCATCGGCCTGTCATTGCTCAGTCAGGGCAGCAAGCTGCCTCTATCGATCCAGCCTCTGCCGGTTGTCGCACCCGGTTCGCCGTTCGCCAGCTTCCAGTTGCAGGCGTTGCAAAGTGCGGAGATTACACCATGACCAGTGTCTCGATCGGACAGTATCTGGAGCCCATCCCAGGCGATGCTATTTGCGGCCCCAGCCTGCGTTACGAAGGCGCGTGGGATCGTCTACGCGAACTGCGTCGCGAGGATGACGCCAGCTTGCCGACCGGTGTCTGGCAGAGCGACCTCAAGCGTGGAGATTGGGCCGCGTTGGAGCTGCTCGCCGGTGATCTGCTGCGCGAGCGTAGCAAGGATCTGATGATTGCCGTTTGGTTGGGCGAAGCCTGGATACGTCGGCACGGACTTGCAGGCGTGCGTTCGGCAATGGAGTTGCTGGTGGGGTTGTGCGAGCGCTTTCCGGATGATCTGCATCCGCAACCCGAGGACGATGATCGCTCCTGGCGTGTCTTCCCACTGGAATGGATGATCCGCCAATACCGCTCCACGCTCCTGACGCAGATCCCACTCTTCGGTATCGATGCTGAAGAGTTCGTGCATGTCACGCTGCACGAATGGCTGCAATTGCAGCAGCGCCAGGTGCAGGCGAGCGATAGCAAGCAGGACAAGATTGCCGCCGAGTCAGCCCGACTGGAGTATCGCAAGCTGCATGAAAAACTCAGGCAGATGCCTGTAAGCCACTTTGCCGCTGCCGACGCTGAGCTGAAAGCGGCTCTCGCGGCCCTCGAACGGCTGGATAGCTGGAGTGAAGGTTGGCTGGCCGACCTGGCGCCCAGCTTTGGCCCCCTGCGCCAGACATTGACCAGCCTGCGTGGCCAGCTTGAGGAGTTCGTTCCGATGTCAGAGCAGATTCTTCCATCCGAGCCAGAGAGCGATGCTGTCATGGACGAGCCGACAAACGAACCTTCCTCCTCCACAGCCTTGCCTATTGCCGGCGCGCCCAGCAACCGCGAACAGGCTTACCGGCAACTGGCACAGATCGCCGACTACCTTGCCAGAACCGAGCCGCACAGTCCCGTCCCCTACGTCATTCGCCGGGCCGTGGAGTGGGGCAACCAGCCTCTTGGTGAGTTGCTGGACGAGTTGATCAGCGCTGACGCCGAGTCCAGGCGTTTATGGAAGCTACTGGGTGTACTCAAGTAAAAAGCGTCGAGGCAATAGGGGACGCAACAGCGTGTTCGAACGTCCCGACATAAATAGCCCTGCATGAAAGCCTGCTCAGTGATGACCAGGCTTTTTTGTGTTTCGGCTTGTTCTGATCGAAATGTCCGTGTCAGGCGTTCACTTCTCGCTGCGCACAAGACTTTCCACAGGTTGTCGCGAAGGCTTCTACCTCATTGCCGAAAGAACCGTTTGGTCTGGACTGCAAGGGGTAACGCTTGCGCAGCGGCCTTCACACTGCTGAAACAGCGGCGGTGCCAAGGGGCAGGCTCAGGCGGAAGCAGATGGGCGTTTCTTCTCCGCGACTTTCCAGGCAGATATCGCCGCCATGCAGTTCGATGATCCGCTTTGCCAGGTGCAGTCCCAGACCCGCACCGGGGCTGTGCTGGGCCTGGCTGCCACGAAAGTATTTCTGGAACAGCAGTCTGGACTGGTCTTCCGGAATCGCGGGGCCTTCGTTGCTGATCTGGATGTCGAGAAAACCGGGTCGGTCACTCAGTCGCAGTTCGATGGCGCTACCGGCTGGTGCGTGGCGATCGGCATTGGCGAGAAGGTTACGCAGGGCGATCTTGATCAGGCTGTCATCGCAGCGGATCGCGGTCTGAGCGCTGTGGTTGCGAATGACGACCCGACCGTCAGGAATGTCCGCGGTACTTCTTTCCATCAGCGGTTGCAGGGCATGATCCGTATTGCACTGAATGGCGGTGGTACCTTCCATGCGATCATGGCTCAGGTAGTGGTCGACGAGAGTGAGTAGACGCGCCGAGGCTTCTCGGATGTTCTGACAGCGTTTCTCGTTACGCTCGGGCGCCGCTGACAGATTGCGGGAAATCTGCTGAGCCGAGGTCGATATGATGGCCAATGGGGTGCGGAACTCGTGCGAGACCATGGCCACGAAGTCGCGTTGTTCTTCTCGCGTTCGTTGCTCCTGATGCAGGGTTTCGCGGAGCTCTCCCTCCAGCAGCGTGCGCCGGCTGATTTCTTCGCGCAGTTCCTGGGTGCGCTCGATAATCTGCTGTTCCAGGTTGCTGTTGTGCTCCTGCAGCAGCAGTTTGAAGTCGAGTTGGGCGCGGCGTTTTTCCTCTTCGAGCGTGCGGTAGTGATGGATGATGCGCATGCTCATCAGCGCCATGTGCAGCAAGGTGCCGATGGCCACGGCATTGTCGGTCATGAAGGTAGTGGGAATCACGCCCAGGTTGCGCATGAAACTGATGATGACCCCCGCGTAGTAGATGCCGAATACCAGCAGGAATACGCGCGCGGATTTTTGTCCCTTGAGCAGCAGCCACAGTGCCGTGCTGATGAGCAGTGCGATGCTCAGCAACGAGAACACCTGGGTCAGTGGCGCGCCGATCTGGTAATGACCGAACAGGATGGCTGTGGCCGCCAGTACGCTGACGAGCAGGCAGATGCCCGTGAGAGTGCGCCGTATACCGGCAAATTCGCTGACCTGTAGTTGGCGCTGGGCAAAGATGAAACCAATCGGCAGGCTGGCCGCCATGATGCAGCCCAGCATGCGGTCGCTCCAGGCTACCGGCAGGCCCGTAGCCTGCTGAATCAGCCCGGTGCTGAAACTCTCTATCAGAAAGCAGCAGGAGACATAGATCAGATACCAGCCGCTTTCCGGGGCATCCGTCATGCGCCAGAACACGCTGTGGAAAACGATCAGCGCCAGGTAGATACCAAAGTACAGACCGAGGCCGAGGTATTCGTTGCGTGCCTGTTGGTGGAACTGCGGTTCCGGCATCAGGCGTGCGCTGACGGACATCGCGTTCTTGGTCTTCAGGCGTAGCAGCAGGGTATGAGGCTCGCCATTTTCGAGGCTGATGGGGAAGGAGGCCGTGCGGTAGTTCACTGGCCACAACGTTCGAGCCAGAGTCTCGCCGCTGTGCAGTTCGCGGATCGCACCATCCTGGTTGAGGTCATACAGCGTCACCTCGTCGAGCAGTGCGTTGCTCAGTGTCAACATCCAGGCCGTTGGTGCGCCTCGCTCGGCCTGTACCTGCAATTTCAACCACATGACATCATAGGTGAAGCCGGCATTCAGGGGGCCTGGCAGCTTGATCCAATCGCTGGATGCCAGTGCGCTTGCGGCGTCCAGTGCGTCAGCCGGGTCAGTGAGCCGCTCCAAGTAGCCGTTGGTACTGGTCGCCTGGGGCTTGAGCGTCAGCGTGTTGGCCAGTGCGGGCCATGAGCACATCAGGCACATCAACAGCAGATAGCGGGGGAGCTGGATCATGGGGCGGGTTCTGCAAGGCCTGATGAAGTTGGAATTCTAACCGGCTGCACTGCTCTATTGATGGGGCACTCCGATTTGCTCGGTTGGTTATGGCTGCGCAAGGAGTATCATGACGGGACTGTGCCCGGGGCGCAGCAACGATCCCCGGTTGCTGATGAGAGCGTATAGGTGAAACGAGTTTCACATTCTGAAAACGTAGCTGTGCTTGAGTCGTCGCAGTTGCGGTTGCTGGTGGTGGAATCGGTGGCCGGCAGGCTTCTGAGCAACTGCCCGCATTTGCACGAGCATGTGTCATGCCTGCAGTTCAGCACCGTCGAGGGACTGTCGGAAATCGACGTCGCGCTGCTCGCGCCTCATATCGTGTTGCTCGAACTGGACGGACAAGCGGGCGCTGAGCTGGATCTGGCTGCGCGCATGCATCGTCTTTGGCCTGGCGTCGGATTCATTCTGGCCTGTGAGCCCGGACAAATGAACCTGCGCCTGCAAGGCTATGCGCACGGCGCCGATTACTGTCTGGTCAAGCCTCTGGTAGAGGTCGAGCTCGTTTCGGTCATCGATGCCCTGGCTCGGCGCCTGCGCATGCAGGTCGCGCCTGCGGGTGATTGCTGGGTCATCGACTCGCAGCGACAGATGCTCGGCTTGCCCGATGGTCGCTTCCTGGAGTTGAGCCGCAACGAATACCTGGTGCTGCAGTGCCTGCAACGTGCGCCGGATCAGACGGCCAGCCGGCAGTCGCTTGCCGAGGGGCTTGGGGTCAATTACATGACCTATGACGAGCGGCGCCTGGAGGCCATTGTCAGTCGGCTGCGGCGCAAGATCGCGGCTTTCGCTGGTCGGGAGGCGCCGATCCGGGCTCTGCGCAACAAGGGGTATCTGTTCACCGGCAACCTGCTGGCGCGCCATCGCGTGCAGGGCAGGGCCTAGGCGCGAATCTGCGTGGGTTCGTAGAAACAGTAGCCGCTGTTACGCAGCGTTTTCAGGGGCAGTTCGAGCCCCGTGGCCTGTTCCACATTGCGCCGCAGGCGGAGGATTTGCGTGTCCAGGCGGCGCTGGTCGTAGGTCAGGTAGTCTTCGTCGAGCGCATTGACGATTTCCCGGCGTGAAACGGTGTTGCCGGCGTTACGCATCAGGCAATGCAATACCAGTGAGTCCTGGTGGGAAAGCCGTAGCCCCTGCCGATTGGGGGCCTTGAGCTCTCGCGGGCCCATGTCCAGTTGCCAGGGCGAAGACTTCCGTTGCAGGCCGAGCCGGCGGCGCAAGGCATCGAGTACGGCGGCCAGCTCGTCCAGGTCGCAGCCTTTGGAGAGGTAGTGG
>Ga0206116_1000207_pt1 | contig 87140 bp, 83 predicted proteins | sample 3A1Ametagenome_FD_178000 | JGI IMG/M metagenome (GOLD analysis project Ga0206116, IMG submission 178000) | Enriched microbial communities from leaf-cutter ant dump, University of Wisconsin, Madison, United States - 3A1A | ecosystem: Environmental > Terrestrial > Nest > Insects nest > Nest dump...
GCCCGCGGCGCGCTCCAGTTGCGCAGCACGCTGACCACACGCAGCACGAACACCGCCAGCGCGCCGACCACCGCGACCGGCACCGGCGGCAGGTCCAGCCGCTGGCCGGCGATCACCACCGCGGCCCCCAGCAGCGAGGCCATGGCATAGATCTCCTCGCGCAGCACCCGCGGCACCTCCGCCACCAGCAGGTCGCGCACCGCTCCGCCGCCGCAGGCGGTCAGCGCTCCCAGCAGGGCGGCCGGCAACGGACTGAGACCATAGGACAACGCCTTGCCGCAGCCGGCGACGGTGAACAGCGCCAGCCCGGCGGCGTCCAGCACCATCACCGGCTTGCCCAGCCGGTTGATCGGCTTGTGGAACAGGAAGGCGGTCATTCCGGCGGCCAGCGCCACCATCAGATAGCGATCGTCATGCAGGCTGGCCGGGGGCAGCGCGCCGATCAGGAGGTCGCGGACCACGCCGCCCGCCAGCGCCGCCGCCAGTGACAGCACCATCACCCCGAATAGGTCCAGCCGCTTGCGCACCGCCAGTGTGCCGCCGCTCAGGCCGAAGACGAAGACGCCGATGAAATCCATCACCGTCAGCAGGGCGGAGAGGTCGGTCGGCATCGGAATGGGAAGCGGCGGCATGGTCGGACTCTGCGGAGGATCGTGTGCCCGCCGATTGAGCACGGCCGCCCCTGCCGCGCCAACAAAAACCTCCGCTACACGGTGTCGGGCGCCGACAGCCGGATGCCCATCCGCCGCGCCTCCAGCATGAAGGCCCGGGTCATCTGCAACAGGTCGGTGCGCCAGTAGAACTGGGTCAGCGGCTCATCGAGGAAATCCTCCGGCAGCATGGCGTAGCAATAGGTCTCCACCACCCGGATGTCCTGCTTCCAGGGATCGACGCCGTCGCGCCAGCCGATGGTCCAGCCGGCATGGCCGGCGCCGATGGCCCAGCGTTCGAAATGCGGGGCGATGGTGTTGCTGTCGATGGGATCCGTCACCGGCACCTGATAAAGGGCGACGAAACGCCGGACGTTCAGTTGCAACCGCATCAGCAGCGAATCGCCGAAGGCGCCGATGCGATAGAGACAGTCGGGGGAACCCGGCGCATGGCTGAAGGTCACCTCGGCCCGCCGCAGCTCGCTCAGCGGCGTGGCCGACGGGGCATCGGCCAGCGGCGGCGTCTCATACTCCACGGCGCGCAGATCCTCGACCACGTCCTGGGTCAACATGTGGGAAACGCGGCTCTGCGCCTCGGCGATGGTCAGGCGGGTCAAGGGGCTGGTCCCTTCGGGCAAATTGCAAAGCGGTCAGGAGACGAACGCCTTCTCCGGCGATTTGTTCAGGAGACTTTTGTTCGGTGGCCGGCGGATCTGCGTCGATCCGCCCCTTGACCTTCCAATCGCTGGAAGCCCCATATCCCGTCATGCCGAGCGGAATCGAAGGAGAACCGGCATGACCGCGACCCAGCACAGCAACAGCCCCACCGCCACCGCCGATCTCGACATCGGCGTGTCGGGCATGACCTGCGCCTCCTGCGTCCGCCGGGTGGAGAAGGCGCTGGGCCGGGTGCCGGGCGTCACCGCCGTCTCGGTCAATCTGGCGACGGAGCGGGCGCGGCTGAGCTTCGCCGGTCCGCCCGACGCCAGGGCCGCAGCGGACGCGGTCGAGGCCGCCGGCTTCCATGCCGAACGGCGGGAGTTCGACTTGTCGGTCACCGGCATGACCTGCGCCTCCTGCTCCGGCCGGGTGGAGAAGGCGTTGAACCGTTTGCCCGGCGTTGAATCGGCTGCGGTCAACCTGGCGACCGAGCGCGCCCATGTCGTCGCCTTCGCCGGCAGCCTCGACACCGCCGATCTGGTCGCCGCGGTGGAAAAGGCCGGCTATGGCGCCGCTCCGGTCACCCAGGACGGCGAGCAGGCGGAGGAGGAGCTGCGGGCCGACCGCAGCCGGCGCGAGCTGCACCATGTGCTGATCGCCGCGGCGCTGTCGCTGCCGCTGCTGGCCGGCATGGCCGGCGACCTGTTCGGGGCGGACTGGATGCTGCCGGGCTGGATCCAGTTGGCGCTGGCCAGCGTGGTGCAGTTCTGGCTCGGCGCACGCTTCTACCGTGCCGGCTGGAACGCGGTGCGGGCAGGGGCCGGCAACATGGATCTGCTGGTGGCGCTCGGCACCACGGCGGCCTGGGGGCTCAGCCTCTACCTGATGCTGACCGCGCATGTGGGCCACGAACCGCATCTCTATTTCGAAGCCTCTTCCGTCCTCATCACTTTCGTGCTGTTCGGCAAATGGCTGGAGGCGCGGGCCAAGGGCCAGACGGCGGCGGCGATCCGCGCATTGATGGACCTGCGCCCTGCCACCGCCCGGCTGCGCCGCGACGGCGTCGAGACCGAGGTGCCGGTGGAGCGCGTGCGAGTCGGCGACCGTGTGGTGGTCCGCCCCGGCGAGCGGGTGCCGGTGGACGGCCGGGTGGTCGAGGGCTCCGGCGGCGTCGACGAATCGATGCTGACCGGCGAGAGCCTGCCGGTCGACAAGGAGCCGGGTGCCCGCGTCACCGGCGGCTCGATCAACGGCGACGGCCTGCTGGTGGTCGAGACCACGGCGGTCGGCACCGAGACCATGCTGGCGCAGATCGTCCGCATGGTGGAGGGCGCCCAGGCGTCGAAGGCGCCGATCCAGCGGCTGGTCGACCGGGTCAGCGCCGTGTTCGTCCCGGCGGTGCTGGCGGTGGCGGCGGTGACTTTGGCCGGCTGGTGGGTCGTCGGCGGCGATCTGGAGGCGGCCATCGTCACCGCTGTGTCGGTCCTCGTCATCGCCTGCCCCTGCGCGCTCGGTCTGGCGACACCGACCGCGATCATGGTCGGCACCGGCGTTGCCGCCCGCCATGGCATCCTCATCAAGGACGCCGAGGCGCTGGAGCGCGCCCATGCCCTGACCGCCGTCGCCTTCGACAAGACCGGCACGCTGACCGAAGGCAAGCCGCGCGTCACCGACCTGATCCCCGCCGACGGCACCGACGGAGAAACCCTGCTGCGCCTTGCCGCCGCCCTCCAGGCCGGCAGCGAGCATCCGCTCGCCCATGCGCTGCGCGACCGCGCCGCCGCCGCCGGGATGGCGCCGGGGGCCGCGAGCGATTTCCGCGCGCTGGCCGGCCGCGGCGTCGCAGGCACGGTGGCGGGACGGCGCCTGCAACTCGGCAATGCCCGCGCGGTGGCGGAAGCCGGCCTGGAGCCGGGTGCCCTCTCGGGACCGGCCGATGCGCTGGCGGCGGGCGGGCGCACCCTGTCCTGGCTGATCGAGGTCGGCGAGGCGCCGCGCCTGCTCGGACTCGTCGCCTTCGGCGACACGGTGAAGCGCAGCGCCGTCACCGCCATCGCCTCGCTGAAGGCGCAGGGGGTGGAGCCGGTGATGGTGACCGGCGACGGCCAGGGGGCCGCCCGCTCCGTCGCCGCGGCGCTCGGCATCGAACGGGTGTTCGCCGAGGTGCTGCCGGGCGACAAGGCCGCCGTGGTCGCGACCTTGAAGGGGGAGGGCAAGGTGGTCGGCATGGTCGGCGACGGCATCAACGATGCCCCGGCGCTGGCCGCCGCCGATGTCGGCATCGCCATGGCGACCGGCACAGACGTGGCGATGCACAGCGCCGGCGTCACCCTGATGCGCGGCGACCCGCGTCTGGTCGCCGGCTCCATCGACGTGTCGCGCCGGACCTATGCGAAGATCCGCCAGGGGCTGTTCTGGGCCTTCGCCTACAATGTGATCGGCATCCCGCTGGCGGCGTCGGGCAACCTCAGCCCGGTGCTGGCGGGAGCGGCGATGGCGCTGAGTTCGGTCAGCGTGGTGGTCAACGCCCTGACCCTGCGCGGCTGGACGCCGCCCCAAAATGAGCCGAAGAGCGAGAACGCATGATGAAGGACGGCATGACCATCGGCGACGCCGCCAAGGCGTCCGGCGTCAACGCCAAGCTGATCCGCTATTACGAATCCATCGGCCTGATCCCGGAGGCCGGGCGGACGGCGTCGGGCTACCGCGTCTACAGCCACCGCGACGTGAATGTGCTGCGTTTCGTCAAGCGGGCGAGGACGCTGGGTTTCGGGATCGAGCGCATCCAGAAGCTGGTCGGGCTGTGGCAGGACCGCTCGCGCTGCAGTTCGGAGGTCAAGCGCATCGCGCTCCAGCACATCGACGAACTGGAGGCGAAGATCGCCGAGTTGCAGGCGATGCGCGACACGCTGCATGAACTGGCCGACGCCTGCCACGGCGACGAGCGGCCGGACTGCCCGATCCTGAAGGACCTGGCGTCGTGAGGTAAGCGCCCTCTCCCCAGATGGGAGAGGGCTTCGCATACTCTACCGCTTCGTCTTCGGATCGTGCGTGTGGTGGAGGTCGCGTTCGCCGCCACCGCCGGATGTGCCGGACTGGCGGCCGTTGGTCGGCTCGCCCGGATGCGGGTGCTTTTCCGGACTGGCCGCCGGCTTGTCTGCACTCTGCCGGCTGCTGCCGGGACCGCCATGGTGACGGTCGGTCGCATCAATGCGCTTGCTCATGCCTCACCGATCCTGCTGATAGCCTTGATGGGTGGTGTTCTGCCGGCTGTTGCCCTGCTGGCCCTGCTCCTTGGTGTTGGGCGCGGCGCGGTTGCCGGTGCCGTCGTCGGGCGAGGCGCTGGTCGCCGGCTCACCTGGACCCTTGTCGCTGCGACCTTCGGGCGGGACGGGCGGAATGTGCTTGGTCATGGTGGCGCTCCTGTTGTTGGCTCGCGTTTTCTTCCAACAGAAGGGCGTGGGAGGGGTTCCGGCCGGACATGGACCCAGCCCCGCGTCCGGCTTCCGCAATGCTTTCATGCGAAATTGCTGCGACCGCGCAGAGTGGATCGGACTCTATGCTGATCCCCACCATGCCAGATCTTCCCGTCCAGCCCCTCGCCCCCGCCCAATCCGCGATCCGCAAGCCGCCCGTGGCGGCGTCCGACGGCCTGCCGATCCCGCAGCGCTACTGGGCGATGGCGGCGATGACCGTCGCGCTCATCATGGCGGTGCTGGACGGCGTGGTCGCCAACATCGCCCTGCCGACCATCCAGCGCGAGTTCGCGGTCGATGCCGCCAGCGCGATCTGGGTGGTCAACGCCTATCAACTGGCGGTCACCGTCTCGCTGTTCCCGTTCGCGTCGCTGGGCGACATCATCGGCTACCGCAAGGTCTACTGGTTCGGGCTCGCGCTCTTCACCGTGGCGTCGCTGGCCTGCGCGCTGTCGCCGAACCTGCCGGTGCTGACCGCCGCCCGCGTGGTCCAGGGCATCGGCGGTGCCGGGATCATGAGCGTCAATCTGGCGCTGGTCCGCCACATCTACCCCTCCACCCATCTCGGGCGCGGCGTCGGCTACAATGCGATGATCGTCGCGGTGTCCTCCGCGGCGGGGCCCAGCCTTGCGGCGCTGATCCTGTCGGTGGCCTCCTGGCCCTGGCTGTTCGCCGTCAATGTGCCGCTGGGGTTGGCGGCGCTGGCGGTGGCGGCGCGGGCGATGCCGGCGTCGAACCCGGCCGGTCACCGCTTCGACTGGCTGAGCGCCGCGCTGAACGCAGGCATGCTCGGCCTGCTGATCGTCGGCTTCAAGGGGGTGGACGGCAGCCAGCCTTATTGGCTGGTGGCGGCGGAACTGCTGGCGGCCCTGACGCTGGGCGCGACGCTGGTGCGGCGCGAACTGGCGCAGGCCGCACCGCTGCTGCCGGTGGATCTGCTGCGCCGCCCGGTCTTCGCCCTGACGGTCGTCACCTCGGTCTGCTCCTTCGCCGCGCAGAACATCGTCTTCGTCGCGATGCCCTTCTTTTTCGAGGACGTGCTGAACCGGTCGCTGACCGAATCCGGCCTGCTGATGACGCCCTGGCCGCTGGTGGTGGCGCTGGTCGCCCCGATCTCCGGCCGGCTGGCCGACCGCTACGAACCGACGCGGCTGGCGGCGGCGGGCCTGCTGGCCTTCGCCGCCGGCCTTGCCCTGATGGCGCTGCTGCCGCCCGACCCGTCGACGCTGGACGTGGTGTGGCGGATGGCGCTGGCCGGCTTCGGTTTCGGCCTGTTCCAGACCCCGAACAACAAGGTGCTGGTCAGCAGCGCGCCGAAGGAGCGCAGCGGCGGCGCCAGCGGTATCCAGGCGACCGGCCGCCTGCTGGGCCAGACGCTGGGCGCCGCCACGGTGGGTCTGGTCTTCACCGCCATCGGCAAGGCGGACGGCAGCGTCGTCGTGCTGTGGCTGGGCGCCGGGCTGTGTCTTTTCGCCTGCCTGACCGGCATCTTCCGCCGCCGCCCGGCCGCCTGACGGGTTACGGCTTGGGCTGCTGGCTTTCCGGCCGGGTCAGCGTCGGCTCGTCGCCATAGGCGAAGGCCGGCGCCTTGTCGAGGTCGGCCTGCCCGATGTCCAGCATCGGCCCGTCGGGACCGTTGGCGAGCGCGCCGGCCGGCACCGCCACCAGCTTCTCGCCCAGCCCCAGCACCTCGTTCGGCGCCATCACGATGCGGTCGACCCGGTCGCCGCCCGGGTCCATGGTGAAGTCGAGGATTCGGCCGGCCATCTGCCCGTCGCGGGTGCGCAGTTCCGTCCCCACCATCGCCCGAGCCTGTTCGGGATTGAGTGCTGCGGAGGGCAATGCCGCCACCGGCGGCGAGGAGCCCTGCGCGCCGGTCGCCGGCCCCGTCATCGACCCCGTCACCGGTGGGGCGGGGTTCTGCACCTCACGCGACGGCGCCTCGCCGCTGACCCCCGGTGGGGAAGCGATCTGTCCGGTCGCCGGCTGGTCGTCAGGCCGCGGCGCGGTCATCAGCGGCGGCGATGTGGCGACGCCCGGCGCGGTCTGGGCAAAGGCGGTGCCGGTCAGCAGCAGCGCCGCGGCCGGAACAAGCATGAGGGGGCGGAGCATGAGGGCGACCCTTCCGTTCGGATTCAGGTATCGCCCTGGTTAACAGCGGAAGGTGGGGTTGGGTTGCCGACAGGGTGTTCGCGAGTATCTCCCTCTCCCGCCCCGGGAGAGGGAGATCATCACCGAACCGTCACTTCCCGCGCCCGGTCTTGTCCTGAAGCGCGTCGATGCGCTTGGAGGCTTCCGCCTTGGTCAGGCCGTCATCGAAGGATTCGCCGGCCTCCTCGCTGAGCGTCTTCAGGTAGGACGCCTGGGCGCCGGTCATCGGCTCGTCGCCGGTGGTCCAATCGTCGGGGTTCTTGTCGCGGTTGGAATGGTCGTCGCCGGTCTTCGGATTCTCGTGGCCGGCGTGGTCATGGGTATCGGCGGTGGACTTGGTCGTCATGATCCGTGCCTCTCGAAAGGGAACGTATCATGAACATACATGCAGGAAGGAAGTTCCCCTTCCCAACAGGAAAATCTCAGTTCCCGTTGCGCCGCAGCAGGAAAACGCCCTGTTCGCCCAGCAGGTTGGCGAAGCCGGAATGGGCGTGGCTGGTCACCCGGCCGGCGCGGTCGATGATCCGCGTCTGCTCGATGGTGATGCCCATCTCCTCGGTCAGCACGACGAAGTCGCGCAGCGTGCAGAAATGGATGTTGGGCGTTTCCCACCACTGGTAGCCCAGCTTTTCCGTCACCGGCATGCGGCCGGTCAGCATCAACTGCATGCGGACGCGCCAATAGCCGAAATTCGGCACCGAGACGATGGCGCGCCGGCCGATGCGGCACAGCATCTCCAGCACGTCGCGCGGCTGCTTCATCGCCTGGAGCGTCTGGCCGAGAATGACGTAATCGAAGGCTTCCGCCGGATAGTCCTTCAGGTCGGTCTCGGCATCGCCCTGGATCACCGACAGGCCGTGCGCCACGCACTGGCGCACGCCGTCCATGCTGAGCTCGATGCCGCGCCCGTCGACATTCTTGGTGTGGGCCAGATGATCCAGCAGGGCGCCGTCGCCGCAGCCGACATCCAGCACGCGGCTGTTCGGCTCCACCATCTCGGCGATCAGCTTCAAATCGTCGCGAATGTCCACCATGGTCGGTCTTCCAATCCCACTCAGCGCGCGCGGCGGCGGACGGACAGGCCGCGATGCTCGGCGCAGCCCTCCAGGAAGCCGTGGATGACCTGATGGAACTCCGGCTCGTCCAGCAGGAAGGCGTCGTGGCCCTTGTCGGTCTCGATCTCCACGAAGCTGACATTCCCGGCGACGGCGTTCAGCGCATGCACGATGGCCCGCGATTCCGAGGTCGGGAACAGCCAGTCGCTGGAGAAGCTGGCAAGGCAGAAGCGCACCGGCGTGGTCTTGCCTCCCGGCCTGAAGGCGTTGGCCAGCGATCCACCCGCATCGGCGGCGAGGTCGAAGTAATCCATCGCGCGGGTGATGTAGAGGTAGGAGTTGGCGTCGAACCGCTCGACGAAGGCCGCCCCCTGGTAGCGCAGGTAGCTCTCCACCTGGAAATCGGCGTCGAAGCCGTAGGTGACCGACTTGCGGTCCTGCAGATTGCGGCCGAACTTGCGGTGCAGCGCCGCTTCCGACAGGTAGGTGATGTGCGCCGCCATGCGGGCGACGGCCAGACCGGCTTCCGGCTTGGTGCCTTCCAGCAGGTAGTTGCCGCCGCGCCATTCCGGGTCGGCCATGATCGCCTGGCGCCCGACCTCGTGGAAGGCGATGTTCTGCGCCGAATGGCGGGCGGCGGTGGCGATGGGCACCGCGGCGAACACCGAGTCCGGATAGGCGACCGCCCATTGCAGCACCTGCATGCCGCCCATCGAGCCGCCGATGACGCAGAACAGCTTTTCGATGCCGAGATGCTCGACCAGCAGCTTTTGCGCCCGCACCATGTCGCCGATGGTGACGACGGGGAAGGACAGTCCATAGGGCTGGCCGGTGGCCGGATCGACGTCCTTCGGCCCGGTGCTGCCCAGGCAGCCGCCCAGCACGTTGGAGCAGATGACGAAATAGCGGTCGGTGTCCACCGGCTTGCCGGGGCCGACCAGCATCTCCCACCAGCCGGGCTTGCCGGTGACCGGATGCCTCTCCACCACGAAATGGTCGCCGGTCAGGGCGTGGCAGATGAAGATCGCGTTGGATTTGTCGGCGTTCAGCGTGCCGTAGGTCTGGTAGGCGATCTGGAAGCCGCCGATCTCCACCCCGCTGTCCAGCCGCATCGGCCGGTCCACCGCCAGACGCACGCGCTTGCCCGGCATGACCTGTTCATTGGAGGCGGGAGCGGAGGCGGAGGCATTGGGGGCGGAGCTGTCGAGGGCCGCGGACATCTCGTTTCGTGCCTTGTCGGAAGCCTTACGGCGCCTTGATGGAAACCGTCAGGGAGCTGTGGCGGAACGGGAGCGTATAGCTACGAAGCCGGCCTTCGGAGTGTCAATGTTTTCTTTGATTTCAGGGCGCATGCGGACTACTACTAACCGGCTCTGCATTCGATGGTTTTTTGACCCATGGCTTCCGCCCGGACCCCGCTCGACGATTTGCGCCGCGAAATCGACCAGATCGACGACGCGATCCATGACCTGCTGATGCGCCGCGCCGCCGTGGTGGAACGCATCGGGGCGGCCAAGGGCAATGGCGCGGCGGAAACCGGCGCCCAGCCGGTCTTCCTCCGCCCGGCGCGGGAGGCGACCATCCTGCGCCGCCTGATGGCCCGCCATGCCGGCACCTTCCCCGCCCAGGTGGTCGTCCGCATCTGGCGCGAGATGATCACCGCCTTCACCCGCATGCAGGGGCCCTTCGCCGTCGCCGTCTATGCGCCGGAGGACCGCCGCGGCTTCTGGGATGTGGCGCGCGACCATTTCGGCGGCTTCGTGCCGATGACCGCCGTCAACACTCCGGCCGCAGCGCTCCGCGCCGTTTCGGAAGGGACGGCCACCGTCGCCGTGGTGCCCTATCCGGCCGAGGACGATTCGGATCCCTGGTGGCGCTTCCTGGTGTCGGCCGACGCCGGCCGGCCGCAGGTGGTGGCGCGTCTGCCCTTCGGCGGGCGCGGCAATGCCCGCGGCGAGAACCGCGACGCGCTCGCCATCGCCGCCGTCCCCCACGAGGCGACCGGCGACGACCGCACCCTGCTGAGCATCGAGATCGGCGGCGACCTCAGCCGCGGCCGTCTGAAGGAGTCGCTGGAGGCCTGCGGCCTGCCGCCGGTCGGCTTCTGCACCTGGCATCCGGCCGGCCACGCCACCGGGATGAGCGGCGGCGGCCCGTCGGTCCATCTGGTCGAGATCGCCGATTTCGTCGGCCAGGGCGACCCCCGCCTCGCCAGGCTGCTGGAACGCTCGGGCGACATCCCGGTGCGCGTCAACGTCGTCGGCGGCTATGCCGTGCCGCTCGCTCTGGGCTGATGTGCGTGAATGAGGCGAGCCGCCGGGGCGGCTCCTGCCTTATCCTGCCGGCCCTCGATGAAACGATGGAACAGTGCCGCCGGAACTGTTCCATCCTGTTCCACCCCATCCATGAACCGCCCATCCCACTCTGTCGGAAGGTAAGCAGACCATGACCCAGCCGAACGGCCCGCAGCCGCGTCCGGGGATTCTCGACATCGCCGCCTATGTCGGCGGCGAGCATCAGGGTCATATCCGCCTCGCCTCCAACGAAGGGGCGCTGGGGCCGAGCCCGAAGGCGATGGAGGCCTATGCGGCGGCGGCCGGGACCCTGCACCGCTATCCGGACGGCGGCTCGGCCGCGCTGCGCGGCGCCATCGCCAAGCGCTTCAACCTGGATGCCGACCGCATCGTCTGCGGCGCCGGGTCCGACGAGATCATCAGCCTGCTGATCCGCTCCTATGCCGGGCCGGGCGACGAGGTGCTGTATTCGCAGTACGGCTTCCTGATGTACCCGATCGGCGCCAAGTCGGTCGGGGCCACCCCGGTGACGGCGCCCGAGGACGGGCTGACCGCCAGCGTCGACAACCTGCTGGCCCGCGTCACCCCGCGCACCCGTCTGGTCTTCCTCGCGAACCCGAACAACCCGACCGGCACCTACCTGCCGGCGTCGGAGGTGGCGCGGCTGCATGCCGGCCTGCCCTCGGACGTCATCCTGGTCATCGACGCGGCCTATGCCGAGTACATGAACAAGGACGACTACACCGCCGGCGAGGAGCTGGTTGAGCGGTTCCCCAACGTGGTGATGACCCGCACCTTCTCGAAGATCTTCGCGCTGGGCTCGCTGCGCATCGGCTGGTGCTATGGCCCGGCCGGGATCGTCGACGTGCTGAACCGCGTGCGCGGTCCCTTCAACGTGTCGAACGCCGCCCATGTGGCCGGCGTCGCCGCGGTTGAGGATGCCGAGTTCCTCGACCGTTCCCGCCGCCACAATGAGCAGTGGCGCGAGTGGTTCTCCGCCACCGTGCGGGAGCTGGGCCTGACGGTCCACCCCAGCGTCACCAACTTCGTGCTGGTCGATTTCAAGGGCCAGCCCGCCGGCAAGGACGACGCCGAGGCCGCCCGCCAGTTCCTGAAGGCCCGTGGCATCCTGGTCCGCCAGATGCCGTCCTACGGCCTGCCGAGCTGCCTGCGCGTGACCATCGGCACCGAGCAGGAAATGCGCGCGGTGGCCGACGCGCTGCGGGACTTTTTGAAGGCGTAAGGACTTTCAATCCAAAGGAAAAGCCCGCCGGAACGACCGTTCAGGCGGGCTTTTTGCTGAGCATTTATTCCGCGGCGACCGGGAGGGCGCCGGCCGCCATCTTCTCTTTGGCGTTCAGCACTTCTAGGGCGACAATCCGGTTCTGATCGTCGAAATCCAGAATGATTCCCGGAGCGACCTCCTGGGAATCGATGATTGTGCCCTCCGAAAAGCGCACGAACAGCGCGTCGGCTTCAGGATCGTATCGCGAGTTCATAGCTTGGCTCCCCGGTCGAGAAAGGCCGTAATGACCACCATATCCGCACCGTCTGGGCGATGAACAACCCGGATGATGCGGTCGCCGGCCTCTGGAATGCGCTTGAAGGACCGCCATATGTCGGGTCCACTGGGATCGGCTTCGGCCCGATCCGGCCCTGGATGGCGCGCTCGACCCACTCCTGGGTCAATCCGCGCTCCTGGATCGTCAAGTGGGCATGAGCGGTCAGACGGATTGTCATTGGCGGTGTCTCGGCCTCACCCCCGCTTCAGCAGGAAATCGACCGTCTCCGGGCGGCCCGGCAGGTCGAGCTTCGCCTGCACGGGTTCGCAGCGGCTGACGATCCGGCCGCGGCGCAGGACGAACAGGCGGGCGGCGCGGGTGCGGATCGCCTCGACCGGGTTGCCGGCCTGGAGCACCACCAGATCGGCGTTGCAGCCGGGCTCCAGCCCGTAGCCGTCCAGGTGCAGCAGCTTGGCCGGGTTCACCGTCACCGCGTCGAAGGCGGCCTTCATGCCGTCCTGGCCGGTCATCTGGCCGACATGCAGGCCCATATGCGCCACCTCCAGCATGTCGCCGGAGCCCAGCGGATACCAGGGGTCCATCACGCAATCATGGCCGAAGGCGACGGTCAGCCCGGCGGCCATCAGCTCCGGCACGCGGGTCATGCCGCGGCGCTTGGGATAGGTGTCGTGACGGCCCTGGAGGACGATGTTGATCAACGGGTTGGCGATCACCCCCAGCCGCGCCTCCGCCATCAGCGGGATCAGCTTGGAGACGTAGTAGTTGTCCATCGAGTGCATGGAGGTCAGGTGCGACCCCGTCACCCGGCCATGCAGACCCAGCCGCTGCGTCTCGTAGGCCAGCGTCTCGACATGGCGGGACAGCGGATCGTCTGTTTCGTCGCAATGCATGTCGACCAGCAGCCCGCGATCCGCCGCAATCTCGCAGAGAAGGCGGACCGAGGCGGCGCCGTCGGCCATGGTGCGCTCGAAATGCGGGATGCCGCCGACCACGTCGACGCCCATGTCCAATGCCCGCACCAGCAACTCCTCGGTGCCGGCTGAGCGCAGGACACCGTCCTGCGGGAAGGCGACGAGTTGCAGGTCGAGGTAGGGGGCGACGCGTGTCTTGACGTCCAGCAGGGCCTCCACCGCCAGCAGGCGCGGGTCGCAGACATCGACATGGCTGCGCACCGCCAGCAGGCCGCGCCCGACCGCCCAGTCGCAGTAGGCGAGCGCCCGCTCGACGATGGCGTCCTGCACCAACTGCGGCTTCAGCTCGCCCCACAGCGCGATGCCCTCCAGCAGGGTGCCGCTCTGGTTCACCCGCGGCAGGCCGTAGCTGAGCGTGCTGTCCATGTGGAAATGGGCATCGACGAAGGGCGGGCTGACCAGCCGGCCGGTGGCGTCGATTTCAGACGCGGCCTCGCCCGCCAGAGCGGCCTCGACGGCGGCGATGCGGCCGTCCTTGATGCCGATGTCGATGCCGCTGCGGCCATCCGGCAGGGTGGCGCGGCGCAGGATCAGGTCGAACATCAGCGTTCTCCTTTGCGGTACGGGATCATCAGGGCGCGTGGGTAGGAGGCCCGGCGGGCCACCAGCACCAGCGCCAGGATGCTCAGCAGATAGGGCATCATCAGGAACAGCTGGTAGGGCAGGACGCCCCCGCTCGCCTGCTGCAGCCGCAGCTGCAGCGCGTCGAACACCGCGAACAGCAGCGCGCCGAGCAGGGCCTTACCCGGCCGCCAGGAGGCGAAGACCACCAACGCGATGCAGATCCAGCCGCGCCCGTTGACCATGTTGAAGAAGAAGGCGTTGAAGGCCGACAGCGTCAGGAAGGCGCCGGCCAGCGCCATCAGCGCGCTGCCCGCCACCACCGCGCCGATGCGGATGGCGGTGACGTTCAGCCCCTGCGCCTCGGCGGCGGCCGGGTTCTCGCCGACCATCCGCACCGCCAGCCCGACCGGCGTGCGGTAGAGCACATAGGCGACCACCGCGACCAGCAGGAAGGCGAGGTAGGTCAGCGGCGTCTGGGCCAGGGCGCCGGGCAGGGCCAGCGGCTGGAACGGCTCGACGGTCGGCGGGGTGCTGGCCTGCGGCAGGACGAGGCGGTAGACGAAATAGGACAAGCTGGTGCCCAGCAGGGTCACGCCGATGCCGGTCACATGCTGCGACAGACCGAGCGGCACGGTCAGCGCCGCATGCAGCAGGCCGAGCAGCGCGCCGCAGAAGGCGGCGACCAGCACGCCCGTCCACAGGTCGGCGCCCTGATAGACCGCCATCCAGCCGGCCATGGCGCCCAGCGTCATGATGCCCTCGATGCCGAGGTTAAGCACGCCGGCCCGCTCGCACACCAGCTCGCCCAGCGTGCCCAGCACATAGGGGGTGGCGATGCGCAGAACCGCGGTCCAGAAGGCAGCCGACAGCAGGATGTCGAGGATGATCGACAGGAAATCCATGAGCCCTTACCCCCGCCGCAGCCGGTAGCGCGCCAGCAGCCCGGCGACCAGCATGCACAAGAGGCTGGTGGCGACCAGGACGTCGGCGATGTAGTTGGGAACCGGCATGGCCCGGCTCATGGCGTCGGCGCCGACGAAGATGCCGGCAATGAACAGCGCCGCCCCGACCACCCCGATGGGGTGCAACTGCGCCAGCATGGCGACGACGATGCCGCTGTAGCCGAAGCCGGGCGACAGGTCGAGCGTCAGGTACCCCTTCAGCCCGCAGACCTCCGCCGCCCCGGCCAGCCCGGCGAGGCCGCCCGACAGCAGGGCGGTCCGCAGCATCACCCGCGTCACCGGCATGCCGGCGAAGGCGGCGGCGCGCGGGTTGGCGCCGACCGCGCGGTTCTCGTAGCCCCAGATGGTCCGGGTATCGACCAGCCACAGCAGCACCGACAGGCCGAGCGCGATGGCGAGCCCGGCATGCAGCCGGGTGCGCGCCACCAGCTTGGGCAGTTCCGCCGCCTCGACCACGGGGGCCGACTGCGGCCAGCCCATGCCCATCGGGTCCTTCAGGGCCCCTTCCAGCAGCAGCGATACCAGCAGCAGCACGACGAAGTTCAGCAGCAGGGTGGTCACCACCTCATCGACGCCGAAGCGGACCTTCAGCACGGCGGGGCCGAGCAGGGTGACGCCGCCCGCCGCCATGCCGGCGATCATCACCAGCGGGATCAGCGCCCAGGCCGGCAGGTCGAGCATGCCGCCGCCGACCACCACGGCGGCCAGCGCCCCCATATAGAGCTGGCCCTCCGCCCCGATGTTCCACAGCTTGGCGCGGAAGGCGACGGCGGCAGCCAGCCCGGTCAGGATCAGCGGGGTGGCGCGGGTCAGCGTTTCGGTCAGGGCGAAGCGGGAGCCGACGGCGCCTTCGAACAGCAGGCCGTAGGCGCGCAGCACCGGGGCGCCGGTCCAGGCGACCAGCAGGGCGCAGAGCGCCAGAGCCGCGACCACGGCGCCCACCGGCGCCAGCAGCCGCAGGGCGAGCGGGGTATCGGTGCGCGGTTCAAGCCGCATCAACAGTCTCCGGCAGGATGTCGCGCAGGATGTCCCAATGCCCGGCCATCAGCAGGCCGAGCTGGCTGACCGACACCCGGTCATGCGGCAGCAGCGGCGTGAGCCGTCCGTGATAGGCGACGGTGACGCAGTCGGCCAGTGCCAGGATCTCGTCCAGATCCTCGGAGATCAGCAGGATGCCGGCCCCGGCGGCGCGGGCATCGAGCAGCCGGCTGTGGACGTAGGACACCGCACCGATGTCGAGCCCGCGCGTCGGCTGGCTCGCCAGGATCAGGTCCGGCCCATGGGCCAGCGTGCGGCCCAGGATCAGCTTCTGCATGTTGCCGCCCGACAGCAGCTGGGTGCGGGCGTCGGGACCGGGGCAGCGGACGTCGAACTCCTCGATCACCTCGCGGGCATAGGCCCGCGCCGCCCCGCGCCGCAGCACGCCGAAACGGGAGAAGGATGAGTCGTGGTAGCGCTCGGCGATCAGGTTCTCCCACACTGCCATGGCGCCGACGAGACCGGCGCTGTGCCGATCCTCCGGGATGCGGGCGACGCCACGCCGCACCATGTCGGCCGGGTCGCCATGGTCCACGACGCTCCCCTTCAGGGACAGCCGGCCGGAGTCGGGGCGGATCAGGCCGCTGACCAGTTCGGCCAGCGCGGTCTGGCCGTTGCCCGACACGCCGGCGATGCCGACCACCTGATGGCGGCGCACCGTCAGGTCGACCCCGTCCAGCAGCGGACGGCCATGGCCGGAGGCCACCGTGACGCCCGCCAGCTCCAGCACCGGTTCGCCGGGGCTGAGCGGGGCGGGGGCCGGCGGCTTGACGCTGCGGCCGACCATAAGCTCGGCCAGCTTGGCACGGTCGGTGGAGGCGGTGGCGTGGGTGGCGACCAGCTTGCCGGCGCGCAGGACGGCCACCGTGTCGCTGGCGGCGAAGACTTCGTTCATCTTGTGGCTGATGAAGACGACGGCGAGCCCGTCGGCGGTCAGCCGGCGCAGCGTCTCGAACAGCCCGGCCGATTCCTGCGGCGTCAGCACCGCGGTCGGCTCGTCCAGGATCAGGATGCGGGCGTCGCGATAGAGTGCCTTGAGGATCTCCGCCCGCTGGCGCTCGCCGACCGACAGCTCGCCGACCGGCGCGTCCGGCCGCACCTCCAGCCCGAAGCGCTGGGACAAATCGAGCAGCCGGCGGCGGGCGGCACCCCGGTCGGAGCGCCAGCGCCACAGCGATTCGGTGCCGACGGCGATGTTGTCCAGCACCGACAGATTGTCCGCCAGCGTGAAATGCTGGTGGACCATGCCGATGCCGGCCTCCAGCGCCGCGCGGGGCGAGCCCGGCGGCAGCGGGCGGCCGAAGGCCTCGATGCTTCCCTCGTCGGCGACGTAATGGCCGAAGAGGATGTTCATCAGGGTGGTCTTGCCGGCGCCGTTCTCGCCCAGCAGCGCAAGCACCTCGCCGGCGCGGAGCATCAGCGAGATGTTGTCGTTGGCGAGCAGCGGGCCGAACCGCTTGGAGATGCCGGCGAGCCGGAGGACGACCTCCGGCCCACCTTTCACGGGTGATGACATTGCGGATACGCCGGGCGTCACATCGTTGACTTCGGCTCGGCGTCGTTGACCTTCACGGTGAACTTGCCGTCGCGGATCTGCTGCTCGCGCTCCGTCACCTTCGCCTTGACGGCGTCGGGGACCTTCGACTCGAAGGTGCCGAGCGGGGCGAGGCTGGAGCCCTTGTGCGCCATCATGCTGTAGGGACCGTAATCCTCGGCCTTGTAGCTGCCGGCCTTCACCGCGGCGATGGCGCGCTCCACCGACGGCTCCATGTGCCAGAGCGCGCTGGCGACGACGGTGTCGGGATATTGCGGCTGGGTGTCGATGACGTTGCCGATGGCGAGCACCTTGCGCTCCTTGGCAGCATCCGACACGCCGAAGCGCTCGGCGTACATCACGTCGGCGCCGCGGTCGATCATGGCGAAGGCGGCTTCCTTGGCCTTGGGCGGGTCGAACCAGGAGCCGATGAAGCTGACCGAGAACTTGACCTGCGGGTTGACCTCCTTGGCGCCTTCCATGAAGGCGTTCATCAGGCGGTTGACCTCGGGGATCGGGTAGCCGCCGACCATGCCGATCACGTTCGACTTGGTCATGCCGCCGGCGACCATGCCGGACAGGTAAGCCGGCTCCTGGATGTAGTTGTCGAAGACCGAGAAGTTCGGCTCCTGCGGCTTGAAGCTGGAGCCCATGACGAAGGCGGTCTTCGGGTAGTCCTTGGCGACGGCACGGGCGGCGCGCTCCACCCCGAACACCTCGCCGAAGACCAACTGCTGGCCGGCTTCGGCATACTGGCGCATCACGCGCTCATAATCGGTGTTGGCGACCGACTCGGCCCAGACATACTCGATCTCGCCGCGGTCGGCGGCGGCCTTCAGCGCGACATGGATGCGGCTGACCCACTGCTGCTCGATCGGCACGGTGTAGATGCCGGCGACCTTCACCTTGCCTTGCGCAAATGCCGGCAGGGAACCGCCGGCCGCCGCCGCAAAGGCAACCGCGGCCACGCCGCACAGCACCGCACGGCGCGTCATACCCCCGGCCGCCTTGCCAAAGACGTTCATCGCCCGATCCCCCATCCCCCGAACCGACATCATGAGTCCCCTTCGTCGCTGAGTATCGTTGGTCGCGTATCGTTGGCCGCCATCACTGGCGGCAGTATGGCCGAGCCGCCAAGGTCATGAATACTCGGGAATGTGCCCGCAAATCCATGGACCCGTGCGGCCGCAATTTCGAATGCAACGGAAATGCCATCGGCCGGGAGCCCTGCCCATCTTGCAGGCAGATGCCGCCGGCTGGTCAGAATGCTGGCATGTGATTGAATAAAGGGCAAATCTTCCTGACGATCCGGTCAGGATCGCGGCGCGTCGTCCTGCCGTGCTCCGTCGCGCTTGCGGGCGTCGCCGCGGCAGCGGCCGGAGCAGTATTTCACCTCGTCCCACACCCGCTCCCATTTTTTCCGCCATGTGAAGGGGCGGTTGCAGACCGGGCAGGTCTTGGTCGGCAGGTCGGCCTTCTTCACGCCCTTCATGCCGGGCCGCCTCCCAGAATCGCGGCGGGACGGCGCAGGACAGGGTCGAAGGGGTTCAACTGGCGGCTGATCGCGGCGGATTCGCGTTTCAGGATGTCGACCACCACCGGCAGCCGTTCCTCGTTCAGACGCTCGCTGATCGTACCGACGCTGAGCGCCGCCACGGCATAGCCGTCGCGGTCCAGCACCGGAACCGCCACGCCCGACATGCCCGGCAGCAGGCCGGTGGACCGGCTGGCATAGCCGAGGTCGCGCACCCGCGCGATCTCCGTGCGCAGATAGACCTCGTCGATGATGCCCACCCCCTGCATGCGCGGAAGATTGAAGCGGATGACCTCCTCCCGCTCTTCCGCATGCAGGAAGGCCATGATGGCGAGGCTGCCCTGGCCGACGCCCAGCGTCACCCGGCCGCCGATGTCGCCTGTGAAGGAGCGGATGGGGAAGGGGCCCTCGCTGCGGTCCAGGCAGACCGCGTCGAAGCCGCTGCGCACCAGCAGGAAGATGGTGTCGCGCAGCGTTGCCGACAGGCGCAGCAGGATCGGCCGGCAGATGTCGCGCAGGTTGTTCGGGTTGCCGGCCTGCGCCGCCAGTCCGAACAGGTCGATGCCCAGCCTGTAGCGCTTGGTCGCCTTGTCCGCCTCCGCCATCCCCTCTTCCACCAGGATCTTCAGCAGGCGGTGGACGGTCGGCGGGGTGAGGTCGAGCGCGCGGGAGATATCGGTCAGCCGCGCCCCCGCCTCGTTGGAGGAGGCCAGCAGGCGCAGGATCGCCAGCCCGCGCTGGAGGCTGGACTTGCTGCCTGCCTCGTCGGTGCCGGCAGTGTCGGCGCCGGCGCCCTCGACACCCGCACTCCCTTTTGCCCTGCGGCGGAGGTCGGCGGTCATGTTTGGCTCCGTTCTGAAAATCGGTGATGTTGGCTGCCCCATCTATTCCGTATATCGGAAGCTTTTGCAAAATCTTTTCTGTTGGTGGAAAAAGCGGATTGACGCGACCGGGGGTGCGGCGGAACCATCGGGGCAACAGGTGAGGCCCGGAGACCGAGGCCATTTGTCGCAAGAGGGAGAATTCCCCCGTGTCGTTCCTCGAATTGAAAAACATCACCAAGCGTTACGGTCCGCTGACGGCGGTCGGCGACGTGTCGCTGTCGGTGGAGAAGGGCGAGTTCGTCTCGCTGCTCGGGCCTTCGGGCTGCGGCAAGACCACGACCCTGCAGATGATCGCCGGTTTCGTCGAACCGTCGGCCGGCACCATCCGGCTGGACGGGCGCGACATCACGCGGGCCAAGGCGAACAGCCGCGGGCTGGGCATCGTGTTCCAGAGCTATGCGCTGTTCCCGCACATGACCGTGTTCGACAATGTCAGCTTCGGCCTGGAGATGCAGCGCGTGCCCAAGGGCGAGCGCAAGCCGCGGGTGGAAGAGGCGCTGTCGCTGGTCCACCTCTCCCCCTATGCCAAGCGCTATCCGCGCGAGCTGTCGGGCGGCCAGCGGCAGCGCGTGGCGCTGGCCCGCGCGCTCGTCATCCGCCCGCCGGTCCTGCTGCTGGACGAGCCGCTGTCGAACCTGGACGCCAAGCTGCGCGAGGCGATGCAGTTCGAACTGCGCGAGATCCAGCGCAAGGTCGGCACCACCACGGTCATGGTCACCCACGACCAGGCGGAAGCCTTCTCGATCAGCGACCGCGTCGTGGTGATGGAGGCCGGGCGCATCACCCAGATCGACCAGCCCTACCGCATCTACGAGCATCCGGAGACGGAGTTCATCTCCCGCTTCGTCGGCAAGACCAACCTGCTGCCGGGCAAGGTCGTCACCGCGACCGGCGCCGGCGCCACGGTCTCGCTGGCCGGCATCGCCGTGCCGGTGGAAACCGCCGGCCTGTCGGTCGGTGAAACGGTGACGCTGTGCATCCGGCCGGAGAAGCTGCACTTGGCCGCACCCTCGGGCGGGCTGCTGACCGGTCGCGTCGCCGACCGCTTCTTCCTGGGCAGCCAGTGGCTCTACCACATCGACGGACCGCTCGGCACGCTGATGGTGGTGACGCCGAACGACGGCTCCACCCCGGCGGAGCAGGGCGCTCCGGTCGGGCTGGAATGGTCGCCGTCGGTCGTGCGCGTCCATCGCGGCGCCATGGCGGAGGCGCCGGACGTTGCCCTTGAGGTGACGGGATGAGCGCCACCCTTCCCGACGCCGCCCCGGCCGCACCGGGCGACGAGACGCCTGAGCGGCGCTTTCCCACCGCTCCGCTGTTCCTGTCGGGGCCGGCCGCCCTGCTGTTCGCGGCACTGGTGCTGACCCCGCTGTTCCTGACGGCGCTCTTGTCCTTCAACCAGTTCGACTATGCGACCGGGCGCACCGGCGGCTTCACGCTGGAGCATTATCTGGCGGTCGTGACCGACGAATATTACCTGGAAATCTTCCTGCGCACCTTCCGCATCTCGGCGCTGGCGACCGCCATCTGCGTGGTGATCGGCGTGCCGGAAGCCTACATCCTCAGCCGGATGAGCAACCCCTGGCGGTCGATCTTCCTCTTGGTGATCCTGGCGCCGCTGCTGGTGTCGGTCGTCGTCCGCGCCTTCGGCTGGAGCATGCTGCTGGGGCCGGAGGGTCCGGTGAACGGGGCGCTGATCGCGCTCGGCATCGGCCGGATGAAGCTGCTCTACAGCGAGGGCACGGTGGTGGTGGCGCTGGTCCACGTCATGCTGCCCTTCATGGTCATCCCGGTCTGGACCTCCCTGCAGAAGCTGGACCCGGCGGTGGAGCAGGCCGCACTATCCTTCGGCGCCTCGCGCGCCACGGCCATCGTCCGCGTGGTGGCGCCGCAGATCCTGCCCGGCATCCTGTCGGGAAGCCTGATCGTCTTCGGCCTCAGCGCCAGTGCCTTCGCCATTCCCGGATTGCTCGGCGGGCGGCGGTTGAAGATGGTCGCGACCGTGGTCTACGACCAGTATCTGAGCGACCTCAACTGGCCGATGGGGGCGGCGGTCGCCGTCATCCTGCTCGCCGCCAACCTGATCATCATGCTGACCTACCACCGCATGGTGGAAGGCCACTACCGCCGCCGGCTGGGGTGAGGACGCCATGACCCGCAACGGACCTGTCGCCCTGTTCTTCCACACCCTGGTCGTCATCTTCATGCTGGCGCCGCTGGTGATCGTCTGCCTCGTCGCCTTCACGCCGGAAAACACCCTGTCGCTGCCGACCAGGGGCTTTTCGCTGCGCTGGTTCGAGGCGGTGTTCCACCACCCGGACTTCGTCCAGTCCTTCTGGAACAGCCTGTGGCTCGCCGTGCTGTCGGCGACGCTGGCGGTGGCGCTGGCGGTGCCCGCCTCGCTCGCCATCACGCGCTGGGAGTTTCCCGGCCGCGGCTTCCTCAATGCGCTGTTCCTGTCGCCGCTGATCATCCCGCATCTGGTGCTGGGCGTCGCCATGCTGCGGCTGTTCGCCGTCGTCGGCGCCGCGGGCAGCTTCGGCTGGCTGGTGGCGGCGCATATGGTGATCGTCACCCCCTATGTGATGCGCCTGCTGATCGCCGCCATCTCCGGCTTCGACCGCAGCGTGGAACAGGCGGCCTTCTCGCTGGGCGCCAGCGAGGCCACCGTGTTTCGCCGCGTAACCCTGCCGATGATCCTGCCCGGCGTCACCGGCGGCTGGCTGATCGCCTTCATCAACAGCTTCGACGAGCTGACCATGTCCATCTTCATCACCTCGCCGTCCACGGTGACGCTGCCGGTGCGGATGTACATGTACGCCACCGAATCCATCGACCCGATGATGGCGGCGGTGTCGGCGCTGATCATCGGCATCACCGCGGTCGCCGTGCTTCTGCTCGACCGTGTCTATGGGTTGGACCGCATCCTGGTCGGCCAGCACTGAGCGTCCGCTCCGGCCGTCCTCTCCTCGGAGACCAGTCATCATGGCTTTGCTGCAGCGTGTGGCCGAACAGGGCCGGCGCGTGGTCCGCTTCACCCTCGACGGGCGTCCGGTGGAGGCGCTGGAGGGCGACACCATCCTGACGGCCATGCTCACCAACGGCGACCGGCTGCGCCGGACGGAATTCGCCGACACCCCGCGCGCCGGCTTCTGCATGATGGGCGCCTGCCAGGATTGCTGGGTAAGGACGGAGGAGGGCGAGCGGCTGCGCGCCTGCGGCACCTTCATCGCCGACGGCATGCGCCTCGTGAGCGGCGGGGAGTGGACGCCGTGAGAAACGTTCTCCCTCCCGTCATCGTCGGTGCCGGCCCGGCCGGCATCCGTGCGGCGGAGCGGCTGGTCGCCGCCGGCCTGCGACCGGTGGTGGTCGACGAGGCGGCGCGCTGGGGCGGCCAGATCTACCGCCAGCCTCCGGATGGCGGCTTCACCCGGCCGAAGAGCGCGCTGTATGGGTTCGAGGCCGGCAAGGCCGATGCGGTCCACCGCGCCATGGCGGCGATCCGCGACCGGGTCGATTATCGTCCGCGCACGCTGGTGTGGAACTGCGAGGAAGGCGCACTCGACCTGCTGAGCGACGGGGCGAGCGATACTCTGCCCTTCAGCCATCTGATCCTGGCGACGGGCGCCACCGACCGCGTGCTGCCCTTCCCCGGCTGGACGCTGCCCGGCGTCTTCACGCTCGGCGGGTCGCAGGTGGCGCTGAAGTTCCAGGGCTGCGCCGTCGGCCGTCGGGTGGCCTTCCTCGGCACCGGGCCGCTGCTCTATCTGGTCGCCTATCAGTATCTGAAGGCCGGGGTCGAGGTGGCGGGGGTGTTCGACACCACGCCCTTCTCAGCCCAGGCCCGCGCCACCGCCGGCATGCTGCGCGACCCGGCAACGCTGGCGAAGGGGCTGCTGTTCGTCGGCTGGCTGCGCGCCCACGGCGTGCCGATCCACAATGGCGTCCGTCCGGTGCGTGCCGAGGGGGCGGAGCGGGTCGAGGCGCTGGTCTGGCGCGATGCCCGCGGGCAGGAACGGCGCACCGCGTGCGACGCCGTCGCCTTCGGGCTCGGCCTGCGGTCGGAAACGCAGCTGCCAGACCTCGCCGGCTGCCGGTTCCGTTTCGACGAAGCCGACCGGGCCTGGCTGCCGGAGCGGGACGGGGCGGGGCGCAGCTCGGTTCCCGGTGTCTATCTCGCCGGCGACGGCAGCGGCATTGCCGGTGCCGATGCGGCGGAACTGGCGGGGGAGCGCGCGGCGCTGGCCCTGCTGGAGGATCTCGGCCGGCCGGTCGAGGCCGCGCGGGTCAAGGAACTGGACGGCCGGCTCGCCCGCATCGCCGCCTTCCGCCGTAGCCTGTCGGCCGCCTTCCCCTTCCCGGCGGACTGGGCCGACGCGATTGCCGACGACACGATGATCTGCCGTTGCGAAGGCATCACCGCCGGTGCGGTGCGCGAGGTCGCCCGCAGCGGACAGGCCCGCGAGATGAACCGCGCCAAGGCGCTGACCCGCGCCGGCATGGGCCGCTGCCAGGGCCGCATGTGCAGCGCCACCACGGCGGAGCTGCTGTCGCGTACGCTCGGCACCGGGCCCGACGCGGTTGGCCGCCTGCGGGCGCAGCCGCCGATCAAGCCTCTCCCCATCGCGACGATCATCCCCTCTCCCTCCCGGGGAGAAGGCTCTAGCGGCAGGGAGGTCGCGTGATGCGGGAACGGATCGAGTGCGATGTCGCCATCGTCGGCGGCGGGATCGTCGGCGGGTCGGCGGCGCTGTTCCTACGGCAGGCCGGCCTGTCGGTGACGCTGCTGGAGCGCGACTGGTGCGGCGCCAAGGCGAGCGGCGTCAATTTCGGCGGTGTGCGCCGGCAGGGCCGTCCGCTGGAGCAGCTGCCGCTGTCTCAGCGCGCCCATGCCATCTGGGGCCGGCTGTCGGAGCTGCTGGGCACCGATGCCGAGTACATCCGCTCCGGTCATCTGAAGCTGGCGCGCAGCGAGCCCGACCTCGCGTCCCTGATCGACTACCGCGAGCGCACCCAGGGCTTCGGCCTCGGGCTGGAGATCGTCACGGGCGAGGAGTTCCGCCGGCTCTGGCCGGCGCTGGGCGACCGCGCCATCGGCGGATCGCTCTGCCCGGAGGACGGCCATGCCAACCCGCGCCTCGTCTCCCCCGCCTTTGCCCGTGCAGCCGCGAAGCTGGGTGCCGTGGTGCGCGAACAGACGCCGGTAGATCGGGTGGAGAAGGACGGCGACCGCTTCGTCCTGCTGAGCGGCGACGCTCTGGAGGTGCGCGCCCGCTTCCTGCTGAACACCGCCGGCGCCTGGTCCCGGCGGGTGGCGGAAGCGTTCGGCGAGCCGGTGCCGCTGGAATCGCTCCATCCCAACATGGCGGTGACGGAGCCGCTGCCCCGCTTCCTCGACGTCAATATCGGGGTGGAGGGTGGCGGCGTCTATGGCCGGCAGGTGCCGCGCGGCAACATGGTGGTCGGCGGCGGGCGCGGCTTCGCGCTGGATGCCGACCGCGCCCGGCCGCAGCGCGACGCCGTGCTGACGCTGATGCGCGACGCGGCGGAGCTGTTTCCCCAGCTGCGCCACGCCCACGTCATCCGCTGCTGGACCGGGGTCGAGGGCTACACGCCCGACCGCAACCCGTTCGTCGGCCCCAGCCGCACCACGCCCGGCCTGTTCCACGCCTTCGGCTTCTCCGGCGCCGGCTTCCAGATCGGCCCCGGCGTCGGCCAGACGCTGGCCGAACTGGTCACCAGCGGCGAGACGCCGATGCCGCTGGAGCCCTTCCGCATCGACCGCTTCACACCGACCGCTTAAGATTCCACCCCCAGTCTTCTCCCCTTGGCCCATTGGAGGACGTGCATGCCCACCTTGCGTTCCCTGTCGCTCACCGGTCTCGCCACGGTTGCCATCACGGCCGCCGCCGCCCTCTCCACCCCCGCCGCCGCCCAGACCAAGACGGTCTACATCGGCATGAACGGCGGCACGATGGAGAAGACCTACACCGAGAACGTCTTCCCCGCCTTCGAGAAGGCGACCGGCATCAAGGTGGTGGTGGTCCCCGGCACCTCGTCCGACATTCTGGCCAAGCTGCAGGCCCAGAAGGACAATCCGCAGATGCACGTCGTCTTCCTCGACGACGGGCTGATGTACCGCGCCATCGGCATGGGCCTGTGCCAGAAGATGGACAGCTCGCCGGTGCTGAACGACGTCTACCAGTCCGCGCGCCTGAAGGGCGACATGGCGGTCGGCGTCAACATGGGCATGACCGGTCTCGCCTATAACAAGGCGATGTTCGACGAGAAGGGCTGGGCGCCGCCGACCAGCTGGATGGATCTGGCCGATCCCAAGTACAAGGGCAAGATCGTCGTCCAGTCGGCCGCCAGCAGCTCCTTCGGCCTGCACGCCTTCCTGATGTACAACCGCATCAAGGGCGGCACCGAGGCCAACGTCGATCCGGGCTTCACCACCTGGCGCAAGACCATCGGGCCGAACGTGCTGGAATACATTCCGAGCTCGGCCAAGATCGCCGAGATGGTGCAGACCAACGAGGCGGCCATCTTCCCGCTGACCCCGACCGGCGTCGGCAGCCTGAAGGCCAAGGGCATCCCGGTGGAATACGCCCAGCCCAAGGAAGGCTCGGTCGTGCTGATGGTCGGCGAGTGCGTCGTCGCCAAGAACCCGGACAACGAGGCCGCGCAGAAGCTGGCCGCCTATCTGCTGGGTCCGGAGGCGCAGCTCGCCGCCCTGCAGTACGGCGCGCAGATCCCGTCCAACACCAAGGTCGCGCCGCCGGCCGAGGTGGCCGACGAGATGAACAAGTTCCAGGGCTACATGAAGAACGCCGTCACGGTGGACTGGGACGTCATCAACGAGAAGCGCCCGGACTGGAACCAGCGCTGGAACAAAGAAATCGAACGGTAACGCAGGCAATAACCTGGGCATAAAAAAGGGGGCGGAAACGCCCCCTTTTCTTTTGACCGGGCCTCTTCGGCGGATGCCTTACTCCGCAGCGACCGCGGCGCGGCGCCGGGCCTCGCGGGACTGGCGGCCTTCCTTCAGCTTTTCCGACAGCAGGAATGCCAGTTCCAGCGACTGGCTGGCGTTCAGGCGCGGATCGCAGGCGGTGTGGTAGCGCAGGGCCAGATTGTGATCGGTGATCGCCTGGGCGCCGCCCGTGCATTCCGTCACGTCCTGGCCGGTCAGCTCGAAATGCACGCCGCCGGCATGGGTGCCCTCGGCCTGATGCACCTCGAAGAAGCCGCGCGCCTCGGCCAGAACCCGCTCGACGGGGCGGGTCTTGTAGCCGGTGGTCGACTTGATCGTGTTGCCGTGCATCGGGTCGCAGGACCACACCACCGTGCGGCCTTCGCGCTGGACCTTGCGCAGCAGCGGCGGGAACTTCTCCGCCACCTTGTCGGAGCCCATGCGCACGATCAGCGTCAGGCGCCCGGCCTCGTTGGTCGGGTTCAGGATGTCGATCAGGCGGATCAGCTCGTCCGGGTCGGTTGTCGGGCCGCACTTCAGGCCGATGGGGTTCTTCACCCCGCGCAGGAACTCGACATGGGCGCCGTCGGGCTGGCGGGTGCGGTCGCCGATCCACAGCATGTGGGCCGACACGTCGTACCAGTCGCCGGTGGTGCTGTCGACACGGGTCAGCGCCTGCTCGAACGGCAGCAGCAGCGCCTCATGGCTGGTGAAGAAGTCGGTCTCGCGGATCTGCGGGGTCGTCTCCGCGGTGATGCCGCAGGCGGCCATGAAGGCCAGCGTCTCGTCGAGCCGGGTGGCCAGCTCCTGGAAATGCTCGCCGGCCGGCGACTTCTCGACGAAGCTCAGCGTCCACTGATGGACCTTGTGCAGGTCGGCATAGCCGCCCTGGGCGAAGGCGCGCAGCAGGTTCAGCGTCGCGGCGGCCTGGGTATAGGCCTGCATCATGCGCTCCGGATCGGGAACGCGGGCGTCGCTGGTGAAGTCGAAGCCGTTGATGATATCGCCGCGGTAGGACGGCAGCTCGACCCCGTCGATGGCCTCCATGTCGGCCGAGCGCGGCTTGGCGAACTGGCCGGCCATGCGGCCCACCTTGATCACCGGGATCGAGGCGCCGAAGGTCAGCACCACGGCCATCTGCAGCAGGACGCGGAAGGTGTCGCGGATGTTGTTGGGGTGGAATTCGGCGAAGCTTTCGGCGCAGTCGCCGCCCTGAAGCAGGAAGGCCTGGCCGGCGGCGGCCTCGGCCAGCTTGGCCTTCAGCCGGCGGGCCTCGCCGGCAAAGACGAGCGGCGGATAGGAGGACAGGCGCTGTTCGACCGCCTCGACCTTGGACAGGTCGGGATAAGTCGGCAACTGCTTCGCCGGTTTCGTCCTCCAACTGGCGGGTGTCCAACGCTCGACCATGACGCGCCTGCTCTTCCTTGACGATTGCGGAACGGGGGCCGGGCGGGCGGCGAACGACCGGCGGCGACTCCCGTGGGGGGTACTCTATAGCGCGACTCGCGGAAACTTTTCCATAGTTTCGGCTCCCTTGCCGGCAATGCTGTGCCGCGGGCATAGGCCGCCTGCCACCGGGAGTGATTTCAGATGAAAGGAAATTCGCGTTGCCGCCTCGTGCCGTTGTCCGATGAGCAGGGGCCGCTGGCGGCGGATGCTTGCGGCCTTTATACATCGGGGGCGATGGACCACCCCCTTGAGGAGCCCACCCGGTGAAACCGACATCCTGGCGGACGACGCGCCTGTCCTCCTGGGGGCAGGCCCTGGCGGTCTACCGCGACCCGCGCGTGCTGGCGATCCTGTTCCTCGGTTTTTCCGAAGGGCTGCCGCTGGCGCTGACCGGCGCCACGCTGAATGTCTGGCTGACCGAACAGGGCGTCAGCCGGACCAACATCGGCCTGTTCGCGCTGGTCACCATGCCCTATGCGCTGAAATTCCTGTGGGCGCCGCTGATCGACCGGCTGCGCCTGCCGGTGATGACCCGGCTGTTCGGACGGCGGCGCGGCTGGGCGCTGACGGCGCAGGCGGCGCTGATCGCGGCATTGCTCGGGCTGGGCGGCACCGATCCGGGGCAGGATCTGTGGTGGACCGCCCTGTGCGCGGTGCTGGTCGCCTTCTGTTCGGCCAGCCAGGACATCGTGGTCGATGCCTATCGCGTCGAGGTGCTGGAGGAAAGCCAGCAGGCCGCCGGTGCGGCGGTTCTGGTGCTGGGCTATCGCTTCGGCATGATGGCGGCGGGGGCGGGCGCGCTCTACATCGCGCAATTCCATGGCTGGCGCACGGCCTACGAGGTGATGGCCGGGCTGGTGCTGGTCGGCATGGCGACCATCCTGTTGTGCCGGGAACCGAAGGAACCGCCGCCGAACGCCCGCGAGAAGCTGATCGCCGAATGGCTGGGCCACCGGCCGCATCTGTCGGGGCGCAGCGCCGTGTTTCTCGCCTGGATCTATGGTGCGGTGGTGGCGCCCTTCGCCCAGTTCACGGAACGGCGCGGATGGGTGGTCGTCCTGGCCTTCATCGCCAGCTACAAGCTGGGAGAGGTGTTGGCCGGCCAGATGTCCTCGACCTTCTACATCAGCCTGGGCTTCACCAAGGTGGAGATCGCCAATGTGAGCAAGCTGTTCGGCCTGTGGGCGACCATCGCCGGCGGCCTGCTGGGCGGCCTGCTGGTGGGGAAGGTCGGCGTGCTGCGCGGCCTGATGATCGGCGGCATCCTGCAGATGGTGTCGAACTTCGGCTATGTCGTGCTGGCCTTGAGCGGCAACGACGTATCGATGCTGGCGGTCACCGTGGCGGTGGAGAATGTCTGCGCCGGCATCGCGACCTCGGCCTTCGTCGCCTACCTGTCCAGCCTGTGCAACGTCGCCTACACGGCGACGCAGTATGCGCTGCTGTCCAGCCTGTACAAGCTGGGCGGCGACCTGTTCGGCGCCTCGTCGGGCTGGCTGGCGGAGCGGATGGACTGGGTCAGCTTCTTCCTGCTGTCGATGGCCGGTGCCATTCCGGCCCTGTGCCTGCTGATCTGGCTGATGGGCCTGCACAGGCGCGAGGAAGAGGCCGCCGTCCCCGCGCAATGACGGGGACGGCGATGCCGGAGGAGCCTGTTACGGCCCCCGCCATTAGCCTCAGGTGGTGCTCTTGGTCTTGCCGGCGCCCGGCCCGGCGCCCAGGTCGGCGCCGGTCAGCGGATCGGAGTCGGGCTTGGACATGGTGCGGGCGGCCACGGCATTGACCGCCGCCAGTTCAGACGCGGCGAGCTTGACCGTCGGGTTGCCGTCGCCGCCGTTGACCGGGGCGTCGCCCATCTTGACGTCCACGAACTCCCACTGGGCGCCCTGGTTCCAGGGGCCGCGCATGTCGCCCTCGCCCTGGCTGGTGTTGTAATACTTGTCGGTGTATTCCGGCTTGCCCGGCAGCTTGCCCGGCGGGAAATTGTTGTCGATGGCGTACAGCGCCTTTTCGAAGCTCTTCTGGTGGGCGATCTCGCGGGTCATCAGGAAGCCCAGCGCATCCTTGACGCCCGGATCGTCGGTGACGTTGATCAGGCGCTCGTAGATGATCTTCGCGCGCGCTTCGGCCGCGACGTTGGAGCGCAGATCGGCCGTCGGTTCGCCGATGCTGTCGATGTAGCCGCCGGTCCACAGCTGCCCGGCCGAGTTCACCAGGGCCGGACCGCCGCCATACAGCAGCGACAGGGTGTGGCTGCCGTTGCCCTGGGTGATGTTGGCGTACAGGTCGGCGGTCGCCTCCGCCCCCTCGGCCAGCTTGCCCTTGGCGCCCTTGGTCAGCATGGCGACGATGGAGCCGATAATTTCAAGGTGGCTCAATTCCTCGGTCGCGATGTCGATCAGCAGGTCCTTGCGGCCCGGATCCTCATCGGCCAGACCCTGGGTGAAGTAGCGCATGGCCGCGGCCAGCTCGCCCTGCGGGCCGCCGAACTGTTCAAGCATCAGGCTGGCGAGCACCGGATTCGGCTCGGACACGCGGACCGTGTACATGAGCTTTTTGTTGTGCATGAACATGCGAGGAATTCCTCCTGGGTCAGATGGCCCGTCTTGCAGGGGCCGCGGATCGGAGCGACCGGGTCCGGACCGGATCGCTTCACGTCTTCAACCCAGGATTTTTAGAAGCGTTCCAGGAAGAATGCCTGTTTCGGAGTGCTATGCCGGATGGATCACACTGGCGGCGGGAACGATTGCCTTCCGTACAGAGGGCGTTTTTGGAACAAAGGCGCCCACCCGGTTTTTCACATCCGGGTGGGCGCCTTTTCGGAAACGTACCGACCAGTGCCGGGGAGGCTTACTGCGCCTGCGCGCGGCAGGCTTCCAGGGCCGAGATCGCCTTGCGGGTGTCGTCGAGGTAATAGGTGTAGGCGTAATCGTCGCTCTTGCCGTCGATCTCCATGTAGAGCTCACGCCCGTTCATCAGGGCGTCGATCGCCTTGGAGGTCGCAGGGATGCCGACGACGGCCATCGTCTTGTCGATGGCTGCACCCTGAACCTTGTCGCCCCACTTCTTGTCGACCGACAGGGAGATGGTGAGGTCTTCCTTTTCCTTCAGCTTCCAGGCGGAATCGCCGAAGATCAGCACCATCGCCTGCCCCTTGTTGGTATAGGCCAGCGCGATGGTCGCGGTGTCCTTCGTTTCGGTCTTCCATTCCTGGCTGATGGCGCAGTCCTTGTCGATCTTGACGTCCCACACGCCGATCTTGGTCTGAGCATGAGCCGCGCCGACTGAGGCGAATGCCGCAACGCAGGCAGCCGCTGCAAAAATTCCACGCATGTCTGGAGCCGTTCCCTGGGAAAATTGTTCGTCCGACCATGGTAGGTACCACAATCGGCCAAGGTCCAGGGGTTTCCGGTCCTTATTGGCATACAACGGGGCCATGAACGGAAGATTCCGCCCATGGCCCCGGGTGCGTTCGGCCGGCCGCCGCCTTGCGACAGGGCTGTCCGCTCAGATCTTCTTTTCCGGCTCCGCCTTCTCGCGCATCAGCACGAATTCCTCCGCGGTGGAGGGGTGGAGCGCGATGGTGCGGTCGAAGTCGCGCTTGGTGGCGCCGCAGTTCAGCGCGATCGCCAAGGCCTGCATCATCTCGGGCGCGTCCATGCCCATCATGTGGCAGCCCAGCACGCGCTGGCTTTCACCGTCCACCACCAGCTTCATCAGCACCCGCTCGTCCCGGCCGGACAGGGTGTGCTTCATCGGGCGGAAGCCGGCCTTGTAGATGTCGACCTTCGGATACTTCTCCCGCGCCTGCATCTCGGTCAGGCCGACGGTGCCCAGCGGCGGCAGCGAGAACACGCCGGTCGGCACATTGTCGTAGCCGATGTGCATCGGGTTGTCGTTGAACAGCGTCTCGGCCAGGGCGCGGCCCTCGGCGATGGCGATGGGAGTCAGCGCCATGCGGTCGGTGACGTCGCCGATGGCATAGATGTTGTCGACGGAGGTCCGCGACCATTCGTCGACCGGGATCGCGCCCGCTTCATTCAGGGCGATGCCGACCTCTTCCAGGCCCAGATTCCTGGTGTTCGGCCGGCGGCCGGTGGCGGCCATCACCAGCCCGGCGGAATGTTCGCGGCCCATATGGTCGGTCAACGTGTAGCCGCCGGGCCCCTTTTCCAGCTTCGCCGGCTTGCAGCGCGAGATGATGTTGATGCCGCGCTTGCGCATTTCCTGCGCCAGGGCGATGCGGATGTCGTCGTCGAAGCCGTTCAGCAGGTCGTCGCCGCGGATCATCAGCGTCACCTCCGCGCCCAGCCCACGGAAGATGCTGGCGAACTCGACCGCGATGTAGCCGCCGCCGATGATGAGGACGGAGTGGGGGAGCGTTTCGAGATGGAGCGCCTCGTTGGAGGTCACGGCATGCTCCATCCCCTCCACCTGCGGCAGCGTCGGCCAGCCGCCGGTCGCGATCAGGATGTTGCGGGCGGTGTAGCGCTTGCCGTCCACCTCGACCGTATGGCGGTCGACGATCCGGCCGAACCCCTCATACAGGGTGACGCCGGAATTCTTCAGCATATTGATGTAGATGCCGTTCAACCGGTCGATCTCGCTGTCCTTGCGCGAGATCAGCGTTTCCCAGTCGAAGGACGGCATCGGCGCGCTCCAGCCATAGCCGGCGGAGTCCTCGAAACCGTCGCGGAACTGGGCGGCATAGACCAGCAGCTTCTTCGGCACGCAGCCGCGGATCACGCAGGTGCCGCCGACGCGGCTGCCCTCGCAGATCGCCACCTTGGCGCCATAGGACGCAGCGCGCCGGCTGGCGGCGACGCCGCCGGACCCCGCTCCGATGGTGAAGAGGTCGAAATCGAACTCGGCCACGGCCGTCTCCTTCCGCAACTGGACCCTGATCCGACAAACGGTTTCCCCAAGCGGCTCTTGCGAACGGTTGGGGGCTGTCGAATGTGGATCGGCAGCATACGGGGAGGTGCGTGGCGTTGGGAAGCGCGCCCTCAGCGGAGCAGCATATCCTGGATCAGCACTTGTCGAAGCTTCAGCGGGCGCATGGTCTTGTTGGCGACGTAGCGCAGCGCGTCCTTGATGTAGACCTGCCCGTCGGCCCCGCGCAGTTCGGCCGGATCGACCTCCAGCAGGCGCCGGCCCATGGCGTCGGCGATGCGCGGCAGGTGGGGCGTCACCGCCTCCATCGGGGTCGCCGGATCGAATTCCAGCACGGCGCGCAGCCGCAATTCCTGCAGGCGGCGGCCATCGTTCAGCGTGACGGTCAGGGTGGGCAGCGTGGCATAGACGGCTGGCGAAGCCTCGACCCGTGCCGGGGGATGGGCACCCTGGGCAGGGGCCGGGCGCAGCAACAGCACACCGCCGACCCCGGCGCCGGCGAAGGCAAGCATCAACCCCAGCAAGGCCAGGACGATCCGGTTCCCGGTGCCATCGAAGGAGGGAAGGCGGCTCCGATCGGATCCGGCGAACTCCAATTCCGCGGACATTGCTGTCTTGCTCATTCCGCTCTGCCTGGATGTTGCCGTAGAACCGGTGCGTGAAACCTTAAAAGCGCGGAAGTGGTAGGTCAAATAAAGGTATTTTATTGGATTTTTCCTTTGATTGTTGGCGCCCGGCTGAAATTGGACTGCGGAGTTGTGAGGTATCTTTTACCGGCATCCGATGTGTTCCGTGACCGCCGCAATCCGGCTTCCCGCAGAAAATGCAACGCAGCCATCCGACACGGGTTGGCGGGATGGGAAGTCTCTTCCCCCGCTCCATCGGGACGTATAATGCTGGGATTCCAACACAACCGGCCGGCTGCCCTGTCCGGGGGCCGGACCACGACGACGAGGCACTGCGACGCCATGCGCGGACGCATGTGCAGACAGGGGCGAAAGGCGAGGGTGACGGGTATGAGCGACACCGACAACCGTTCAGCTGGCAACCAGACGGCCGGCAGCCGAAAGGCCGGACATGGGCCGACGGCTCTTCTCCCGTCCTCCGCCTCGGTTCCCGACTGGACGGACACCTATTTCCGCCGGACCAAGGAAGCGGTGGGAAAGTTCGGCGACAAGACCGTGACCTATGCCATCTTCATGCGGCGTCCTGTGGTCTGCGCTCCGCGCCTTGCGGTGGAGTGGCTGGAGGCGGTGGCGCGCGAACGCAACACCAGCTTCCAGATCGAGCTGAACTACCCCGAGGGCAAATGGGTCGGCGCCGGCGAGCCGATCATGTACATCACCGGCTCCTTCTACCATCTGGTCGATTGCGAGACGATCCTGCTGCAGAAGCTGGGTCCGGCCAGCGTCGCCGCCTACAATGCCTTCACCATGTGCGCCGACCTGCCGAAGGTCGCCTTCCTCGCCATGGATGCCCGTCACTGCGCCGGAACGGAGATGGCGGAGATGATGGCCTATGCCGCCTCCGTCGGGTCCGACCGGGCCAAGCGCAAGGTCGGCGCCAAGGGTTTCATCGGCAACGCCACCGACGCCACCGCCCCCTATTTCGGTCAGGAGAAGGGCATGGGCACCATGCCGCATGCCCTGATCGGCTATGCCGGATCGACCGTGCGCGCGGCGGAGATGTTCCACGAGACCTTCCCCGAGCTTGGCCTGACCGTCCTGGTCGATTATTTCGGCCGCGAGATCACCGACGGTCTGGAGGTCTGCCGCCGCTTCCCGCAGCTGGCCGCCCAGGGCAAGCTGTCGCTGCGGCTCGACACCCCCGGCGGCCGGTTCGTCGAGGGGCTGGATCCGCCCGGCTCCTACGCCGTGCTGGAACGCCATGCGCCGCATGCCATCCGCGGCTACCGCGACGAGACGCAACTGCGCTACCTGATCGGCACCGGCGTGTCGGCGGCGGCGATCCATTATGTCCGCGAAAGGCTGGACGATGCCGGCTTCCCGGCGGTGAAGATCGTCGCCAGCAGCGGCTTTGGCCCGGCCAAGTGCCGGCTGATGGCGGAAGCCAACGCGCCCGTGGACATCATCGGCACCGGCAGCTACCTGCCCGAACGCTGGACCGAAACCTACGCGACCGCCGACATCATCGAGTATGACGGCGAGCGCCGCGTGAAGGTCGGCCGCGAGTTCCTGTTCCGGCGGTAATCTCAATCGGGGACGTTCCCTCTCCCCCACGGGAGAGGGAACGACAGGATCAACCCAGCCGCTTCGCGATCAGCGGCCCGCGGACGGGTGCCGTGTCCGCCACAGTGATCGACGCGCGCAGGCGGCGTTCCGCCTCGTCGGCCTGGGACTCGCTGCGGGCATGCAGGACCGCCACCGGACGGTCTCCCGGTCCCACCGCATCGCCCAGCCCGGCCACCGCGTCGAAGCCGACCGCGAAGTCGATGGAATCGGTCGTTTTGGTCCGGCCGCCGCCCAGCGCCACCACCGCCATGCCGACCCCGCGGGTGTCGATGGCGCCGACGAAGCCGGCCCGTTCGGCGAAGACCGGGCGGACGATGGGCGCGCTTTCCAGATGGCGGTCGGGCTGCTCCAGCAGATCGGCCGGCCCGCCCAGCGCCGCCACCATGCGGGAGAAACGTTCAGCGGCTTCACCGCTTGCGATGGAGCGGTCGGCCATGGCGCGGCCCGCCGCGGCGTCCGGCGCTAGCCCGGCCAACGCCAGCAGTTCGGCGGCCAGCGCCGCGGTCACCTCGTAGAGGCGCGGTTCGGCCGGCTCGCCGCGCAGGATGGCGAGGCATTCGCGCATCTCCAGCGCGTTGCCGGCGCTGCGGCCCAGCACCTCGTTCATGTCGGTCAGCAGGGCCACCGCCGGAAGGCCGGCGCCCTTCGACACGGTGACGATGCTGTCGGCCAGCGCCTCGGCGTCCTCAAAGCGCTGCATGAAGGCGCCGCTGCCGAACTTCACGTCCATCACCAGGGCGTCCAGCCCGGCGGCCAGCTTCTTCGACAGGATCGAGGCGGTGATGAGGTCGAGCGACTCCACCGTCGCCGTCACGTCGCGGATGGCGTAGAGCCGCTTGTCGGCCGGGGCGATGTCGTCGGTGGCGCCGATCACGGCGCAGCCGACCTGCCTCACCACCCGGCGCAGCAGCTCGTTGTCGGGCTTGGCGCGGTAGCCGGGGATGCTTTCGAACTTGTCGAGCGTGCCGCCGGTGTGACCGAGACCGCGCCCCGACACCATCGGCACGAAGCCGCCGCAGGCGGCCAGCATCGGTGCCAGGATCAGGCTGACCTTGTCGCCGACGCCGCCGGTCGAATGCTTGTCGATCACCGGACCGGGCAGATCCAGCGACCTCCACTCCATCACCGTGCCCGAATCGCGCATGGCGCGGGTCAGCGCCACCCGTTCCTCCAGGCTCATGCCGCGGAAGAAGACGGCCATGGCGAAGGCGGACGCCTGGGCTTCCGACACGCGGCCGTCGGTGATGCCGCGGACGAAGTCCTGGATGGTGGCGGCGTCGAGCGGCTGGCCGTCGCGCTTGGCGCGGACGATTTCCTGCGGAAGCATGCCTCAGTATCCTCCCGCCGGGGCCGGCTCGCGTTCGCCTTCCCGTTCGCCGTCCCGCTCGCCATGGCCGGCCGCCGCCAGCAGCGCATCGAGCAGGCTGGAGGCGCCGAAGCGGAAGGTCTGCGGCGTGGCCCAGCCATCCCCCAGGATGTGGTCGGCCAACGCCAGATAGCGCGCCGCCTCGGCCGCGTCGCGGATGCCGCCGGACGCCTTGAAGCCGACCTTCTTGCCCGATTCATAGATGCTGTCGAGCATCACCGCCGCGGCCGGCAGGGTGGCGGCCGGCTGCGTCTTGCCGGTGGAGGTCTTCAGGAAGTCGGCACCGGCGGCGATGGCGTCGCGCGAGGCCCAGGCCAGCAGGTCGGCATCGGGGAAGGCGCCCGATTCCAGGATCACCTTCAACAGCGCCTTGTCGCCGCAGGCCTCGCGGCAGGCCTTCACGACATTCATCGGCTGGGTGCGGGCGCCGTCGATGAAGGCCTTGTAGGGCAGCACCACGTCGATCTCGTCCGCCCCGTCGGCGATGGCCCGCCGGGTCTCCGCAGCCACCGAGGCCGCGTCGGCCTCGCCGGTCGGGAAATTCACCACGGTGGCGACCTTGACGGGAGTGCCGTCCAGCGCCTTGCGGGCGGTGGGGACGAAGCGCGGCCAGACGCAGACGGCGGCGACCGGCCCCACGGGGGTGACGGCGCGGGCGCAGAGATCCTGCACAACCCGGTCGCAGTCGTCGCCGTTCAGGCTGGTGAGGTCGAGCATGCCCACGGCACGGCGCGCCAGATCGGCGTCGGACGGGGCGTTGGCGCTGGCGTCCAGCGCGCTTTGCAGGTCGGCAGACAGTTTCATGACCGGGACCCGTCCTTCTCATGCAGGCGTTCGAGGAAACCGACCAGCAGGCGTTCAAGGTCGGCGGCTGCCGCCGAGGCGGCGGTCAGGGTCTGGTGATGGTCGACCGGCCCGTCGCCGAGCCCGACGCCCAGATTGGTGACGACGGCGCAGCCGACGACCCGCAGGCCGCAATGGCGCGCGACGATGCATTCCGGAACGGTGGACATCCCGACCGCGTCGGCGCCCAGCAGCTTCATCATCCGCACCTCGGCCGGCGTCTCGAAGGACGGGCCGGGATAGGCGGCGTAGACGCCCTCCGCCAGATCGATGGACAGTCCGGCCGCCACCTCCTTCAGGAGGCTGCGCAGCTCCGGATTCCAGGCGTCGGTCATGCTGGGGAAGCGGTCGCCGAAGGCCTCGTCGTTCGGACCGGTCAGCGGGTTGCTGCCCAGCAGGTTCAGATGGTCGCTGATCGCCATCAGCCGGCCGGGCCCGACCTCCAGCCGGAGCGAGCCGACCGCGGCGGTCAGCACCAGCGTGTCGCAGCCGGCCAGCTTCAGCGCCCGCACCGCGGTCTTCAGCGCATCGAATCCGTTGCCCTCATAGGCATGGACGCGGCCCTGCATGCAGGCGACCTCGACGCCGCCGAGCTGTCCCACCACCAGCCGCCCGGCATGGCCGGACACGCTGGGGATCGGGAAACCGGCGATGTCGGTGTAGGGGATTGCGACCGCGTTGCCGATGCGGTCGGCGATGCCGCCCAGGCCGGAGCCCAGCACGATGCCGACCCGCGGCCGATGGCCGGAGGCACGGTGAAGGATGTCCGCGGCGGCGCGGGCTGCGGTCATGTCGGGAAACTCCGCTCAGAAGGCTAAATTGGTGGGGCCGAACGATTCGGGCAACAGGATTTCCAGTGTGAAGGTCCGCCGCAGGCCTGTCGGGTCGCAGATGTGGATCGGCGTGTCCGGGGATGCAAATTCGCGGATGCGCTGGCGGCAGCCGCCGCAGGGGGTGCAGATTTCCTCCGCGCCCGCCTCGCCGCCCATCACGACGATGGCGCGGATGCGGCGGTCGCCGGCGGTGACCATGGCGCCGATGGCGCTGGATTCCGCGCATTGCCCCTGCGGGTAGGCCGCATTCTCCACATTGCAGCCGGCGAAGATGCGGCCGGATTCGCCGAGGATCGCCGCACCCACCTTGAATTTGGAGTAGGGGGCGTGGGCGTTCTCGCGCGCGGCGCGGGCCGCTTCGATCAGCTGGGGCAGCTCTGCGGTGTCGGCCATCGGCTCAGCGTTCCTTCACATAGGGGATGCCGCTCGCCTTCGGGGCGATGGCCTTGCCGACGAAGCCGGCCAGCAGCAGGACGGTCAGCACATAGGGCAGCATCTGGATGAACTGCACCGGGATGACGCCGATGCCCGGCAGCACCACGCCCTGGAGCCGGACCTGCACCGCGTCGGTGAAGGCGAACAGCAGGCAGGCGAACAGGGTCGGCCCCGGCCGCCACTTGCCGAAGATCAGCGCCGCCAGCGCCAGATAGCCCTTGCCGGCGGTCATGTCGCGGACGAAGCCGGCGCCATGGCCGGTGGAGAGATACGAGCCGGCCATGCCCGTCAGCACGCCGGTGACCAGCAGCGCCTGATAGCGCAGCTTCGCCACCGACAGGCCGGCGGTGTCGACCGCCGCCGGATTCTCGCCCACCGCCCGCAGCCGCAGCCCGAAGCGGGAGCGGTAGAGCACCCAGTGTGTGGCGACCACCAGCACCAGCGTCACCCAGATCAGCACATTGTTGCCGTTGAACAGCTCGCGGTAGACCGGCCCCAGCACCGGGATGCCGGACAGGGCCTCCACCCCCGGCAGGTCCACCGCGGGGAGGCGCGCCAGGTTGGGCAGCAGCGGGGTCTGGCCGCCCTGCTGGAACCAGGCATAGGCCAGCGTCGGCGCCAGCCCGGCGACCAGGATGTTGATCGCCATGCCCGACACCACCTGGTTGCCGTTGTGGGTGACGCAGGCGAAGCCATGGACCATCGCCAGCGCCACCCCGGCGGCGATGCCGGCCAGCAGCCCCAGCCACGGGTTCAGCGTGGCGGAGGCGACGGCGGCGGAGAAGAAGGCGCCGGCCAGCATCTTGCCTTCCAGCCCGATATCGACCACGCCTGCCCGCTCGCAATACATGCCGGCGAAGGCGGCCAGCACCAGCGGGGTCGCCACGCGGATGGTGGCGCCGAGCAGCTGCAAAGCCAGAAGCAGCGCGTCCTCCATCGCTCAGCTCCTCCCCGTTTCGGCGGCCGCCACGGCCCCGCGGCGGCGGAACAGCGCCTCCACCTGCGGCTTGAACAGGTTTTCCATCGCACCGGCGAACAGGATGACCAGACCCTGGATGACCATCACCAGCTCGCGGTTGATCGTGGGGTATTCGAAGGACAGCTGGCCGCCGCCCTGCGCCAGAACACCGAACAGGAGTGCCGCCAGAATGATCCCGACGGGATGGTTGCGCCCCATCAGCGCCACGGCGATGCCGACGAAGCCGACGCCGCCGGTGAAGTTCAGGATCACCCGGTGCTGCACGCCCAGGATCTCGTTCACGCCCACGAAGCCGGCGAGCGCGCCTGAGATCAGCATGGCGATGATGATGTTCCGCGCCGGCGAGATGCCGGCATAGACCGCCGCCCGCTCGTTCCGGCCGACCGTGCGCAGCTCGTAGCCCCAGCGGGTGCGGCGCAGGAAGATGTGGAACAGCAGGCAGCAGGCCAGCGCCCACAGGAAGGACAGGTTCAGCGGAGACGCGGGAATCGTGATGCCGAACCAGCTCAGCGCCCGGTCCATCGACGGCAGCCAGACGCCGGGGTCGAACTCGCGCGTTTCCGGCGACTGGCTGCCGGGGCGGATCAGCACGTCCACCAGCAGCCAGGTCATGATCGACGCGGCGATGAAGTTGAACATGATCGTCGTGATGACGATGTGGCTGCCGCGCTTGGCCTGGAGCCAGGCCGGGATGAAGGCCCAGGCGGCGCCGAACAGCGCGGACGCCAGCACCGCCAGCACGGCAACCACCGGCCAGGGCCAGCCGGTCAGCGCCAGCGCCACCAGCCCTGCGCCGAGCCCGCCCAGATAGGCCTGCCCCTCGCCGCCGATGTTGAACAGCCCGCAATGGAAGGCGATGGCGACCGCCAGCCCGGTGAAGATGTAGTCGGTGGTGTAGTAGAGGGTGTAGCCGATGGCCTCGGGATAGCCCAGCGCCTCCGACAGCAGCAGCGACAGCACGTCCACCGGGTTCTCGCCGATCACCAGGATCACCAGCCCCGACAGCACGAAGGCCGCGACGAGGTTGAGAACCGGCAGCAGCGCATACCCGACCCAGCCCGGCACCGCGCTCGGCTGGCCCTTCCCCGATCCGCTCAGCAGCACCGGCATCTCCTGGATTGCCCCTTGCCGGGGATTCTTAACCGCCAATGCCCTGCCGACCAAGCATTTCATGGTGCGGGGAATCCAGGCGCCGACTGGAGTTAGAAGGATTACAAAAAGTCTTGCCGCAACGCAGCATTCTGGCATGCTTCTTACCCATAGAAATTTTATGGCTATGGAGCATGACCGATGCCGCTCGACATCCCGCAGACCTTTCGCCACCACGTTTTCTGCTGCGCCCAGCAGCGCCCGCCCGGCCATCCGCGCGGCAGCTGCGCCGCCAAGGGCGCGCATCCGCTTTGGCAGCGGCTCGATCAGAAAATCCAGGGCAAGGGTCTGACCGATGTCGGCATGGCGATGACCGGCTGCCTCGGCTTCTGCTCCGCCGGGCCGCTGATGGTGGTGTATCCGGAAGGCATCTGGTACCGGCCGGAAACGCCGGAGGACATCGACGAGATCGTCGACTCGCATCTGGTCAACGATGCGCCGGTCGAGCGGCTGGTGATGGTATTGACGCGGTGAGGCGAGGGGGAGCGTTTCACGCCAACCCTTGATATTGGCGGCGCCTACCAGACCTGCGGTTGCGGCATTGGGACGCGGGCGCATTTGCCCATAATGTGGGCAATCCCCGCCATTGCCGTTCCGAACCGAATCCATGACCGACGCCGAAACCGTTGACCTGCTGCCTGCCGAGGCCGATTCGGTTCCCTATGCCGTCGGCTGCTTCCTGGGCGCGATCCTGCTGTTCGCGGCGATGGACACGCTCATCAAGTTTTTGACCGCCGACTACCCGGTGCCGCAGCTGATGTTCGTCCGCTCGCTGGTCGCCTTCCTGCTGGTGGGCGGCTACACCCTGACCTGCGGAGGCGGGATCGCGGCGATGCGGACGCGGCGGCCCCTGGGGCATGTCTGGCGCGCCTTCGCCGGGCTGATCTCGATGGGATGCTTCTTCTATGCGTTCCGCGAACTGCCGTTGGCCGACGTCTATGTGCTGAGCTTCGCCGGTCCGCTGTTCATCACCGCGCTGTCGGCGCCGCTGCTGGGCGAGCCGGTGGGATGGCGCCGCTGGGCCGCCGTGGTGGTCGGGTTCGGCGGCGTGGTGGTGATGGCGCAGCCGTCGGCCGGGGCGCCGCTGGTGCCGGTGCTGGTCGGGCTGTGCGCCGCCCTGTTCTATGCGCTGGCCGCGCTCGCCGTGCGCGGCCTGTCGCGGACGGAAACCAGTGCCTCCATCGTTCTTTACCTGCTGCTGACGACGACGGTGGTCAGCGGGGCGCTGGCGCTGCCGGTCTGGACCGCGCCGACCGCCGTCGCGCTGGGGCTGATGGCGCTGGTCGGGGCCATCGGGGCCGGGGCGCAGGTCCTGCTGACCCAGGCCTTCCGCCGTGCGCCGCCGGCGGTGGTGGCGCCCTTCGAATATACCGGCATGGTCTGGGCCAGCCTGTTCGGCTGGCTGGTGTTCGGCGACCTGCCGACGGCGCCGGTCCTGGCCGGCGCCATGGTCATCATCGGCAGCGGGCTCTACATCCTGCATCGTGAAACCGTGGTGGCGCGCCGCCGGTTGGGTTCTTGACAGGACAGGGCCGGCGGCGACACTCTCGCCGCCTGTTCACGGCTGGGGTGCCCGTGCGGATGCCGGTTCGGCAACCGTGGGGGCTGAGACAACACCCATCGAACCTGATCCGGGTCATGCCGGCGAAGGGAGCCGACCGGAACCCGACGGGCCCGCTGCGAAGCTGCTGAAACAGCCCCGTCCCCTCCGCGTCGCCCCAACCGCTGGCGCGTGTCGAGGAGTTTTCGGTCATGCGGCGCACGCTTTCCCTTCTGATCGGCCTCTTGGCCGCATCCTCCTGCCTGTCGTCCGTCTGTCTGTCGTCCGCCGCCCGTGCCGACGACACGCTGTCCTTTCCGGTGCTGGTGCCGCTGACCGGCTTCCTGTCGCTGGAGGGCACCAGCCAGCGCAACGGCGCCGTCCTGGCGCTGAAGCAGACGCCGGCCGGCGTCGCCATCGCCTCGGAGGTCGTCGACACCGGCACCTCGCCCGAGGCGGCGGTGACGGCGCTGGAGCGTGCCGCCGGCCGCGGCACGGTCGGGGCGGTCGCCGCCAGCATGCTCGGCACCCAGATGCTGGCGATGCTGCCGCTGGCGCAGGAGCTGAAACTGCCGCTGGTCACCGTGTCGGGCACCGCCTCGATCACCGAGCAGGGCAATCCCTGGGTCTTCCGCTTCTTCCCCGGCGACGCGGTGACCAAGGCCGCCCACGCCCGCTATGTGGTGGAGGAGCTGGGCAAGCGGCAACCGGCCGTCATCTACCAGACCACCGCCTATGGCCAGAGCGGCAAGGCCCATCTCGACGCCGCCTTCAAGGCGCTGGGCGTCACGCCCGTCTTCGAGGAGGGTGTGGACCCGGCGGCCAAGGATCTGCTGCCGGTGCTGACCAAGGCGCTCGCCGCCAAGCCGGACGTGCTCGTCCTGCACCTGCATTCCGGCCCGACCGCGCTGCTGCTGCGGCAGGCGGCGTCCAGCGGCGTGGCCCTGCCCATCGTCGTCGGCTCCGCCATGCACCAGCCGAGCACCGCCGCCCTGCTGGAACCGGCGGAACTGAAGGGCGTCTGTGCCGAGACCGCGGCTTCGCCGATCTCGGGCGGCAGCCCGGAGGTCAAGGCCTTCACCGACGCTTACCGCGCCGCCTTCGGCAAGGAACCGGACGCCTTCGCGCTCGGCCAGTATGACGGCATGACCATGGTGCTGGAGGCGGTGAAGGCCGGCGCCCGGTCGCCGGACGCGATCCGCAAGGCGCTGTCCACCGAAACGTTCAAGGGCCTCGCTATGACCTACAGGTCCGACGGCAAGGGCAACATGGCCCATTCCGCCGTCATCGTCTGCTATGACGGGGCCAGCCGCGTGCCGGCGCTGGTGAAGCGGTACGACGACCCGACGCTTGCGGCGAAGTGAGCGGATGGCGGCGCTTCAACTGCTGGTCAACGGGGTGGCGCTGGGGGCGGCCTATGCCCTGGTGGCGCTGGGCTTCGTTCTGGTGCTGAATGCCACCTCGGCGGTGAATTTCGCCCAGGGCGATCTCGTCATGGCCGGCGGGCTGCTGGCGGTGGCGGTGGCGCCGCTGATCCCGCTGCCGGGCATCGCCCTGCTGCCGGTGGTTCTCGTGCTGATGGCGGCGCTGGGGCTGCTGCTGGCGCTGGCGGCCTATCTGCCGCTGCGCCGCCGGCCGCCGGTCTCGGTCTTCATCAGCACCATCGCGGTCGGCATCATCCTGCAGAACGGCGCCGCCATCCTGTTCGGGCCCGAGCCGCGCGCCGCACCGCCGCTGTTCGGCGACGACACGCTGCACATTGCCGGGCTGGCGGTGCCCGAGCAGTCGCTCGCCATCGTCGCGGTGGCGGGGCTGCTGATCGGGGCGCAGCAATGGGTGTTCGCCCGCACGCAGCTCGGCCGCCGGCTGCGCGCCACGGCGCAGGATCCGGAAATGGCGCGCGCCTGCGGCGTGCCGGTCACCGCGATGATCCTGGTGACCTTCGCCATCGGGGCCGCCTGTGCCGGAGCGGCCGGACTGCTGCTGGCCAACCGTTATTTCGTCACGCCGACCGCGGGCGGCGACCTGATTCTGAAGGCCTACATCGCGGTGACGGTGGGGGGCTGGGGCTCCGTGCCGGGTGCGGTGGTGGGCGCCCTGTTGATCGCGCTGTTCGAGGTGGGCGTGTCGTCGGTGCTGTCCTACCCGGTGGCGCTGGGAGCCCTGTACCTGACGCTGCTGGCAATCCTGGTGCTGCGGCCGCAGGGCCTGTTCGGCGAAGCGGTACGCCGCCGTGGCTGAGCGGCACTCTCCCTTCGTCTTAATCGCTGGCGCGCTTGCCCTGCTGGTCTATGCGCTGGCCTTCGCCTCCCCCTACGGCCTGCGTGTCCTGACCGTCGCCGGGGTCTATGCGCTGGCGACCTTCGGTTTTCAGATCGTCTTCGGTCTCGGCGGTGCGCTGTCGCTGGCACAGGGCGCCTTCTTCGGCGTCGGCGCCTATGTGACGGGCATCCTCGGCAGCCGCTTTGGGCTCGGTTTCGAAGCGACCTTCCCGCTGTCGATGCTGGTGCCGCTGCTGCTGGCCCTGCCGGTCGGGCTGGCGGTGCTGCGGCTGGAGTCGCATTACTTCGCTTTGGCGACCCTCGGCATCGCGCAGGTCCTTCATCTGCTGGCGGTCAACCTGCCGGAACTGACCGGCGGCTCCAACGGGCTGGCCGGGGTGCCGGCGGCGGTGCTGTTCGGCTGGGCCGTGCCGCGCGGGCTGCCGATGGCCGGGCTGGTCTGGGGGCTGGCCGCTCTCGGCGGGCTGATCGGCTGGCGGCTGGCACGGGGTCGGCTCGGCCGGTCGCTGGCGATGCTGCGCGACGATCCGCTGGCGGCGGCAACGCTGGGGCTCGACGTCGGGCGGCTGCGACTGTCCGCCTTCGGCATCAGCGCCCTCTTCGCCGGGGCCGCCGGGGCGCTGGCCGTCCACACCCAGCGCGTGGTCTCGCCGGAGGTGCTGGAGTTCCCGGTCATGGTCTCCATCCTCACCATCGCCATCGTCGGCGGACGGGGCCGGATGGCCGGGGCTGTGCTGGGCGCCGTGCTGCTGCTGCATCTGCCGGAATGGTTCCGCTTTCTGGAGCGCGGCTATCTGGTCGTCTATGGCGTGGCGTTGCTGCTGACCGTGGTGCTGGCGCCGGACGGGCTGACCGGGCTGCTCGACCGCATCGCGGCCCGCCTGTTCGGCCGCCGCCCGCGGACTTCGGTGGAGGCGAAGGAGCCGCCACGTCCGCCGAATGCACCGGACGGGCTGGCCGTCGAGGATCTGCACAAGTCCTTCGGTGGAGTGCGGGCGGTGGACGGCGTGTCGCTGGACCTGCGGCCGGGAACCATCACCGGGCTGATCGGGCCGAACGGCTCCGGCAAATCCACGGTGATCAATTTGCTGTCTGGGCTGGAGCGGCCGGATGCCGCTCGTGTGCGGCTCGGCGGGCGCGACGTCACGGGCAACCGCGCCGACCGGCTGGCCCGCGCCGGACTGGCCCGCAGCTTCCAGGCGGCGGTTTTGCCGGACAATGCAAATGTGCTGGAGGCGGTCGCCGCCGCGCGGCTTGCCGTCGATCCCGATGCCGCGACGGCGGAGGCGCATGCCCGCTGGGCGCTCGACCGGCTGGGCGTCGGCGACCTTGCCGGCCAGGGCTGCGACGGGCTGCCGGCGGCGCTGCGCCGCCGGGTGGAACTGGCCCGGTCGCTGGTCCGCCGGCCGGCGGTGCTGCTGCTGGACGAACCCGCCGCCGGTCTGACCGACGGCGAAAAGGCGGAACTGGCGGCCCTGCTGCGCGAACTGGCGCAGGAGGGGGTGGCGATCCTGCTGGTGGAGCACGACATGGGCTTCCTGCTGCCGCTCGCCGGCCGGGTGCTGTGCCTCGACCGCGGGCGGGTCATCTATGACGGGCCGGCCGGCGGCGTTCGCCGGGATCCGGCGGTGGCCGCCGCCTATCTGGGCCGGGCGGTGCCGGCATGAGCGCGCTGCTGTCCGTCCGTGGCCTGAGCGCCGGCTATGGCGGGGCGAGCGCGCTCGACGACGTGTCGATGAGCCTTGCGGCCGGGGAAACGGTGGCGCTGCTCGGCGCCAATGGGGCAGGCAAGTCGACGCTGCTGAAGGCCCTGCTCGGCCTTGTGCCGGCGCGGGGGGAGCTTCGCTTCGACGGGACGGACATCGGCGGCCTCGCCACCGAGGCGCGGGTGCGGCGCGGCATCGGCTATGTGCCGGAGGGGCGGCGGGTCTTCGCGGGCATGAGCGTGCGCGACAATCTGGAGGTCGCCGGACTGTCCGCCGCCCGCGACCGTGCACGGGATGTCGAGCGCGTCTTCGCCCTGTTTCCCGACCTTGCTCGGAAGAGCGGCGAGAGTGCCTGGCGCCTGTCGGGCGGCCAGCAGCAGATGCTGAGCCTGGGGCGCGCGCTGATGGGCCGGCCTCGCCTGCTTCTGCTGGACGAGCCGTCGCTTGGCCTGTCGCCCAAGCTGGCCGACGAGCTGTTCGCCGCCGTCCGCCGCATCGCGGACACCGGCACGGCGGTGCTGCTGGCCGAGCAGAGCGCCGCCCGCGCCCTGGCGGTTGCGCCGCGCGCCGTGCTGCTGCGGCTGGGGCGGGTCGTCGACGACGGTCCGGCGGCGACGCTGTCCGACGAAAGACTGCGCGAGACCTTCTTCGGCGGCTAGGCATCTGCCTATGCGTGTCCTGTGCAACAGGTGTCTGCTTCGTGCCACAGGACGGGCGGTTGGGCTTGCGGACGGGGGAAGGCGCGGATAGCTTCGCGGCCACAACCATCCACGGATTACCTCGTCATGACCGCCCGCTTCGCCGCATCGCTGTCCGCGCTTCTCCTGCTGGGGGGGGCGTCGGCTCCGGCGATGGCCGAACTGGTGCCGGTGCAGCCGACGATTCCTCCCGCCGCCTATTACGGATTGCCCGAGCCGGAGGCCGAGATCGTCGTTCCCGGCGGTCCGGTGCAGGATGCCAAACCGGGCACTGCGCCGAACAATGCGCCTGGCAATCCCTCCGCCCCGGCCTCCGCTCCCGCCAAGCCCGACGGACCGGGGGAACTGATCGAGAGCTGGGACGGCGGCGCCGCCAAGAAGAAGGACGGCAGCTTCGCCTATTGCGTGGTGGAGGGGGAATTCACCTCCGGCCATGTGCTGATGTTCGCCCGCAGCCCGAAGGGCGAGACCAACATCGGCATCGGCATCCCAGGTGCCGACCTGCCCAAGGGCGGCGAGTGGCCGGTGACCATCGAGGTCGACAAGAAGCTGAAGCGGGAGCGGACCGCCGTCGCGTCCCAGCCGGACATGCTTGTGGTTTCCAACGGCAAGGACGACGACTTGATCAACGCCCTGATGGGCGGCAACGAGCTGGTGGTGTCGTCGGCCAGCGACCGCATCGTCTTCAAGCTGGTCGGCACCAAGAAGGTGCTGGGCGACCTGAAGACCTGCGTCGACAAGGGCGGCAACGTCCCGCCGATCAAGGTCGCCGCCGGCCGGCCGGCGGACAAGGACAGGAAGAACCGCCTGCCGGAAGGGCTGGACAGCCTGCTGACTGCTGCCGGGGTCCATGACGCCGAATTGGTGCCGATGGACAAGGTCCCGCAGGACCGCCGTCCGGCCGACGTCGCCTGGCGCTTCGGCCCCATCGTCGGCGGCATCCGCGAACGCGCGGTGGGCGAAGGCGCCAGGATCGACGAGCTGTCCGACAGTTTCGCCGAGGCGATGAAGCAGCGTTGCGAAGGCACGCCGACCGTCGCCCTGAACCAGTCCGAGCAGGCTGGGTCCGTCTCGCTGCGCACGGGTTCGGTCGACTGCGCGATGCCGCAGGGCAAGCTGCATGTCACGCTGAACTTCCTGCTGTCCCAGCGCCGCCTGTTCACCGTCATCTTCCACGAGGCCGGCGAACCCGACGTGCAGCTGGCCGACAAGGTGCGCGACAACCTTGCCCAGGTGCTGCGCCGTGCCGGCGTCGCGCCGGCACCCGTTCCCACCACCGACGCGCCGCCTGCCCAGCCTGCACCGCCCCAGTCTGCACCGGCATCTGCACCGGCACAGGCGGCACCCGTTCCGCCGGCCCCCACGCAGGCCGTACCGGCTCCCGCCGCTGCGCCGGCTCCCCCCGCGGCCCCCGTTCCGCCGACGGTGAAGCCGCAATCGAAACCGCAGCCGTCGAAGCCCTGACGGAACTCACGCCCTTCCGGCCCATTGACCCTATAAGGAAGGGCCATCAATCAGCGTGACCATGCCTGACAACTCCGCGTCCATCGACGGCGTGGGCGACAATGCCCGCGCCGGAAGCGATCCCTATGCGACGCTCGATGCGTCAGCGGCCACCACCGTGTCCGAGCGTTGGAGCGTGCGCAACAGCGCGCTCGCCGTGGTCGTGCTGGCCACGCTGGTCGGCGGCGCGGTCGGGCTGGCGGTCGGCCTCCTGCATGAAGCGGTGCTGCTGATGCAGACGCTGGCCTTCGACCTGCCCGACGGCGAGCGGCTGGGGCAGGGCGCGCCGGACCTGCTGCGCACCCTCGGCGTGCCGGTGGTGGGCGGGCTGCTGCTGGGCATCCTGTCGCTGCTGGTGCGGCGCTGGCGCCCCAACGCCATCGTCGACGCGGTGGAGGCGAACGCGCTCTACGGCGGCAAGATGTCCCTGATCGACAGTCTGCGCCTGACGGTGACCACCGCCCTGTCCAACGCATCGGGTGCTTCGGTCGGCATGGAGGCGGCCTATACCCAGGCCGGCGCGGGGCTGGCCTCGTCGCTGGGCCAGCGGCTGCGGCTGCGCCGGGCCGATCTGCGCACCATGGTCGGCTGCGGGGCGGCTGCGGCCATCGCCGCGGCCTACCATGCGCCGCTCGCCGGAGCCTTCTACGCCTTCGAACTGGTGCTGGGCGGCTACACGCTGGCGGTGCTGGCCCCGGTCGGGGCGGCGGCGGCGCTGGGGGTGGCGGCGTCGGCCCTGCTGACCGGCGGCGAAGTGCCGCTGGCGCTCGGCCGGCCGGTGGAGATCGCCGGGTGGGATTATGCCGCCTGCGGCGTCGTCGGCTTCCTGGCCGGCTGGCTCAGCATCCTCGCCATGCAGGCGGTGACGATGGCGGAGCGCGGCTTCAACCGCCTGCCGGTTCCGCGCTGGATGCGCCCCGCCATCGGCGGGCTGATGGTGGGCGCGCTGGCGCTGGCGGTTCCGGCGGTGATGGGCAGCGGCCCCGGCGCGGTGCCGCCGGAACTGGCGGGTGGCGCGCTGGCGCTGGCCCTGACGCTGGTGGCGAAGATTCTCGCCTCGGCGGTGTCGCTGGGCTCGGGTTTCCGCGGCGGCCTGTTCAGCGCCTCGCTGTTCATCGGCGGGCTGTTCGGCGGCCTGCTGGGGCAGGCCATAGAAACTTTTCTGCCCGGGCTGGGGATCGACGGCGGCCTGCTGCTGCTGGTCGGCATGGGGTCGGTCGCCGCCGGCATCGTCGGCGCGCCGGTCACCATGGTGCTGCTGGTGCTGGAGACGACCCAGGATCTGTGGGCGGCGTCGGGCGTGCTGATCGGCGTCGTGCTGTCGACCACCGTGGTGCGGCAGGCCTTCGGCTACTCCTTCGCCACCTGGCGCTTCCACCTGCGCGGCGTGCCGATCCGCGGGGCCTACGACGTTGGCTGGCTGTCGGAGCTGACGGCCTTCCGGCTGATGCGCCGGGACGCCAAGACGGTACCGGCCACCCTGACGGTGGAGGCGTTGCGCCGTCTCTACCCGCTGGGCTCTACCAAGGCGGTCTTCGCGGTGGACGAGATGGGCCGCTATGCCGGAATGGTCGACATGTCGGTCGTCCACGACCCGGAACAGGACACCGCCGCCACCGAAACCCGGGTTGGGTCGCTCGCCAGCAAGGCCGACGCCGTCCTGATGCCCGGCGATGACGCCCGCACCGTGCTGAGCCGCTTCGGCAGCGAGGAGGTGGAGGCCCTGCCGGTGCTGTCCTCCCCCACCGACCGGCGGATCATCGGCTATGTGACGGAGTCCTTCGCGCTGCGGCGCTACTCCCAGGCGCTGGAACGCCAGCGCGGCGAGGATCTGGGCGAGCGGGGTCTCTGGGGCCGCGACTGACCAAACGCGACGGCGCCGGTAAAACGACATCGCCGGTTCCCGGGCGCCGCGGCGGCTGCCTGCCGTCGCGATGCCCCGGAACCGGCGATGCGGCTACGGCCTTGAGATGCCGTTACTGCTGGGTGCCGGTGGTGCCGGTGGCGCCCGGCGTGGTGTTGTTCATCGTGCCGGTCGTCCCGGTGGTGTTGCCCGTGGTGGTGCCGGTCGTGCTGCCCGAGGTGGCCTGACCGGTGCTGCCCATGTTCAGGGCGGACATCGTCTGCTGGTCGGCGCGGCCGGTGACGCGCAGGCCGTTGTCACGCTGGAACTTCATCAGGGCGCTGCGGGTGCCGGCGCCCCAGACGCCATCGACGGCGATGTCGCGGCCGTCGTTGCGGTCGTTCAGCGCCTGCTGGAGTTCGCGGACCTGATCGTGGCTCAGCCGGGTGCTGGAGGCCATGCTGCCGGAATGGTTGGCCGACGACCGGCGCGTGGAGCTGCCCGAGGTCTCGTCCTTCACTTCGGCCGTGGCGCGGTCGGTCACGCGGTCGGTCTTCTTGCTCAGGCTTTCGTCCATGGTGTTGCCGGCCACCGCGCCACCGACGCCGCCGACCACCGCACCGACCGGACCGCCGACGACGGCACCGGCAACGGCACCCGAGCCGGCGCCGGTGGCCGTCCGCGAGGTTTCGGTGCTGCCGCAGGCGCTGAGCGCGAACAGGGCGCCGGCCGCAGTGGCGGTCATGACGATCTTCGAAATCCCACGCATGGTTGCCATCCTTCTCGATTACGATTCGATGTTGGCGACCCGCCGCCCGGTGCGGCCTGTACTGTCCTGCCGCACGGCAAGCGACAGCTGGGTCATACGATGAACAATCAACAGCGGGCCTTCTTGTTCCCTGACGTCGCGTCAGGATTTTCCGCATACGCCTTCTACCATGGTGCAAGCGGAGCCTCGGCAGGAGTAATACTCCGTTACCGCCTCACTCTGCTCGCCGGATATGCGCCGAGGAATGGCCCCGGCTCTTGCAGCGCAAGGCCAAGATCCTGTGCAGACCAGTCTTCCGCACTCATCCTGTTGCGCTGCCGCGAAACAACTGTCGCCGCACCCTGCGGTCCATGTCGGCACGCCGGGCGGCAGACAGACGGATTTCCCGATAACGGGTTGGTTTCCTCCCCCCTCCCGAGAAGGGTTTAATGCTTTTCCCCTCCTGCGCCGCGTTGGAAGGATTCCCCCATCGCGTTGGACACCCTGCCGAAGAAATTGACCATGGTTGGGCTACATCCGTCGTGACGGGGCCGGACCCAAGGTAGTCAGGCACCGTAGCGATTCGTCTGTTGACCCCCATCGGGGCCGCTTCCACCGGGCGCAACAGCCCGCGACAGCAGGAGAGGCGAGGGCTGCATGCAGCAACGTCAGACACGCGACGCCCGGCTCGACCTTTTCAAGGGCGTGGCCCTTCTGATCATCTTCATCAACCATGTCGGCGGGAATCCGCTGGCGAAGCTGATGCCCGCCCGTTTCGGACCGTCGGATTCGGCCGAGATCTTTGTCTTCATCTCCGGCTATGCCATTGCGCTCGCCTATGGCCCGGTGTTGGCGGAGCGCGGATTCGCGGCCTGCCAGCGCAAGGCGCTCGACCGTTGCCGTCAGCTTTGGGTGGCCAATATCGCGACCATGCTGGTCAGCGCGCTGGTGGTGGCCTTCGCAGTCTATGTCGGCGATCTGCCGATGGAGGCGTCGAACCGGCTGGAAAGCTTCGCGCCGCTGTTCGACACGCCGGTCACGGCGATGGCGTGGACCCTGGTGCTGATGTATCTGCCCTTCGCCTTCGACATCCTGGCGCTCTACATCCTGCTGGTGGCGGTTGCGCCGCTCTTCCTGTGGACCTATGCCCGCTTCGGCTATGCGGCGGTTGCGCTGTCGGTCCTGCTCTATCTGGTCGCGCAGGCGGCTCCCGGACTGGTGCCGCCCAACCTGTGGGACGAGGACTGGAACTTCAGCCCGCTGGCCTGGCAATGCGTGTTCTTCCTCGGCACCGCCCTGGCGCTGGTGGTGCGCAGCGGGCGTATGCGGCTGCCGCGGTCGCGCTGGCTGCTGACGGCGGTGCTGGCGCTGCTGGGCGGCATGGCGGTGTGGAAATTCGCCGCCTCCGACATCGGCCATGCCGTGACGCCGGCCGCTTTCCGGGGCTGGCTTCCCGAGGAGTCCATCCCCTGGGCCGACAAGGACACGCTGGGACCGATGCGGCTTCTGCATTTCCTGGCGCTGGCCTGTGCGGCGGCTCTGCTGGTGCCGCGGGATGCTGGCTGGCTGCGCTCCGCTCCTGCCCGCCTGCTGGTCGCCTGCGGCCGGCATTCGCTGCCTGTCTTCTGCGTCGGCGTGGTTCTGTCCATCGCCGGCTCCGCCCTGCTTGTGGCGGAGGATGGCGCTGCGATGGTGCTGGCGGTCAATATGGTGGGAGTCGTCGTGCTGTTGGCTTTGGCGCTGGTGCTGGAGCGGCGGCGGACCCGCCGGCAGCCGTCGAACCCGGCGGTGCCGTCCGCGGCCTCGACGCCGTCCGCGGTGCCCGAAACGCCGTGAACACGCGAAGGCAAGCTACGGCTGGGCGTCTTGAATCCTGCGCCCGCTGAGCGCATAATTCCACCATGCAAGTCAATCCGGCCATACCGTCCTACCAGACGCTGAAGCCAACCCCGCAGCTGACCCCCGCGGCGCAGGTCGCCATGTCCCCGGCGGTCCAGGCGGCGCAGCAGACCGCGCCCGCGGTGCGGACGCAGACCGTCGCGGCGCCGCAGGCGGCCGGCAAGTCCGACCAGACCCGTGACGCCCGCACCGCCACCCAGGGAAATCAGGCTGTCGATACCAATGCCGGTACGCTCACCGCGCGGGTGAACGGGCAGGGCTACCAGCAGCGCGGATCTCTGCTGAACCTTTCGGTTTAAGGCAAGCGTCGCCCCAACAAGGAAAAGGCGGTGGAGGGTTTCCCCTCCGCCGCCTTTTTCCATGGGCAGACTCAGCGCGACAGTTCGCTCAGCGGACCCTTGCCCTTGACGGTCTCGTAACGGCCCTTCTGCCACTTCTCCAGGCCCTGGAGCTGCTGCTCGGTCATGTCGAGGGTGAGCTGGACGCCCTTCAGGTGCAGCCTGTTCAACGGCAGGACCACGTCCTTGTCGCTGACGTCGATGGTGTGGTCGACGTCGATCACGGCGTAGAGCTTGTTGTCGTAGCGGACGATGTCTTCGATCTCCGCAATGTTCTCGCCATTGGCGCCATAGATGTCCTTGCCCTTCAGCTGGTCGACATGCAGCCTCATCAGAGCGGGGTCGAGGCTGTCGTCGATTGCCGCGACCGACGGGTTGTCCGACTTGGTCACGCTGTGGTCCGAGGCGGCGAGCGCAGGCGTGGCGGCGAGCAGCGCGGCGGTGCAGCCCAGAACGAGATGGCGTTTCATCGGCTGGCTCCATCTTTCGTGGATATTGTGGCGGATCAACGCCCTCGCCGACCGATAGGTTTCCCATTTTCCAAAAGAAAAAGGGCCTTCCTCCCACTGGGAGAAAGGCCCTTTTTCTTCCGGCTGACGCGGAACTTTTACTTCAGCTCGTCCATCGTGTCGATGACGTGGCTGACGATGCCGTATTCCTTGGCTTCGTCGGCCAGCATCCAATAGTTGCGATCCGTGTCCTTGGCGACCTTTTCGAACGGCTGCCCGGTCTCACGCGCGATGATCTTGTTCAGACGCTCGCGCATGCGGATGATTTCCTTCGCCTCGATGGCGATGTCCGTCGCCCGGCCGCCCGTCCCGCCCAGCGGCTGGTGGATCAGGAAACGGGTGTTGGGCAGGCAGAAGCGGTCTTCCTTCTTCGCCGCCAGATAGATGTGGCAGCCGGCGCTGGCGACCCAGCCCGTGCCCAGCATCTTCACCCGCGGCTTGATGAAGCGGATCATGTCGTGGATCGTGTCGCCCGCCTCGACATGGCCGCCCGGCGAGTTGACCACGACGGTGATTTCGTCGTCGCTCTCATGCGCGAGCGCCAGCAGCTGGGCCGACACGACCTGCGCCAGCTTCATGTCGATCTGACCGAAGATCAGGACCGTGCGCGCCTTGAACAGGCTCTGCTGCACGGCGGCGAACTGCGGCTGGGCGCTTTCCTTCGACTTCTCGTCCGGTTCCTTTTCGGGTTCGTCGTCGAACCGGGTGTATCCGACCTGCGCCATTGATGTTCTTCTCCCTGGTATCGGAAGCGGGGTATCGGGACCGGGATTCGCCGCCGGAGGAATGCCCCCGACCGCTGTCCCGCTGCCGCATGCGCCTTGCCTGCTTCACCACATAGCCCGTCCGGGCTTCATGTTCAACGTCCGGCGGGTCAAAATCGATGGGTCGGACCGCGGCCGGATGGGGCGCTTGGAACGCCATGCAACAGTTTTCCGGCGATGTTCCACCGTTCCACCCCTCGGACACGAGGCTGCCCTCCGACATCGCCGGCACGACAGTCCTTTCTAGCATGCGGCGGCGGCACGGGTAAGGGGAGGGTCGAAATCCGGTTCGGCCCATTGACGAGCTTTGTGTAGCGACGCCAAACTCGGCCGGCGGACGGGCCTGGAGTGCAGTGCTATGGGCGGGACTGGATCAGGGCAGAGCCCCTCTTTCGGCGTTTCGGTCATTATCCCGGCTCACCGCGCCCACGACACCATCGCCCGCGCGGTGCGAAGCCTGCTGGAGCAGGACTGGACGGAGTGGGAGGCGGTGATCGTCAGCGACGACGGCACCGATTACCGTCCGACCCTGCTGGCCGCCGGGATCGACGATCCGCGGCTGGTCTTCACCGGCACCGGCCGGGTGGGCGCCGGGGCGCCCGCCGCGCGCAATGCCGGTCTGGCGGCGGCGCGGCTGGGGCTGGTGGCGCCGTTGGACGCCGACGACCGCTTCCGTCCCGGCCGGCTGTCCGCCCTGGCTCCACTGGCCCTGGCTCATGGCGCCGCCTTCGACAATGTCGCCGTGGTCCGCGACGAGGACGATTCGCCGTTGCAGCACCTGTATGAGGACGGGACGGCGCCGGCCCTGCTGGATGGCGACGGCTTCCTGGTCACCTCCGTGCCGATGTTCCCGGTGGTGCGGCGCGACCTGGTGCCGGGCTGGGACGACGATGTGGATTTCTGCGACGACGTGGTCTTCAATGTCCGGCTTCTCGACGCCGCCGGCCCGGTGCCGCTGGTGGCGACGTCCTACTACGAGTATCGCCAGCGTGCCGGATCCATCACCTTCTCCGCCGACAGCGGCGAGCGGGCGGAGCGCTGTTACCGCCATGTGCTGGAGCGGCTGGACTGCGACGGGCTGGGCATCCGGGACGACGCGCTCCGCCGGCGTTTCACCCAGGCCATCGCCGCCAAGCGCGCCCGCAACGCCGCCTATGAGACCGCCTTCCAGGCCGGCCGCTGCGCCAACTTCCAGGAATTCCTGACGCTGGCGGAAGGATAAAAAACCGTTGGCGGCCAAGCTCCCGCTGGTTTTGCTTTACCATTCTGTGTCAGCTTTGTTGCGTCGCACATCGCCGGACCGGACACGGGTAAAGTCCCATGAATGCCCCGACCTGCTGCCTCGCCCGCATTCCCGCCAATGGAAGGTTCTGGCTGAAGACCGCGCGCGTCCGCGACGGATTATGCGACATCCGGATCGAGAACGGCCGGGTCCGTGCCCTGGTGGCGGCCGGCGAGTCGCCCTGCTGCGCGCCGGGGCTCGACCTCGACGGCGGCGAGGTGCGGCGAATGGACGCTGATGCTCCGGTCATGGCCGGCGATCCAGCCGATCTTTGGGTGACGCTGTGCGGAGGCAGGACGGTGGCGATGCGGGCGGGAAAGCTTGAAACCGCACAGCCTGAAGAGATAGGCGGTCATAAAGATGCGGTGCATAGGGACGGTTCGGATCGCTGAACCTTCTCGACTCCGGATGTGAACTGAACGATATAGTTCAGTTTGCCCGGTGCCCCCGTCGGTTGCGCTGCGGCAGAGCGAAACCCGTCCGGATTCCGGCCCCATGCGCCACACGCTTCGCATCGCTGCACTTCTCGTCCTGGCGGCACTCGCCGGCGGGGCCTACTGGTATTTCGTGAAGCAGGGCGGGACTGTTGCCGTGCTGACCGCGATGGTGAACGGTGTCCTGTCCGGCGGCGCCACCGGCGGCGCGCCGGCCCAGGGGGGCGCTTCCGCTGGCGCCGCCGGTGGAGCCAAGCCGCCGGGGGGAGCCCCACCGATGCCGGTGGAGGCCGCCCAGGTCCGTGTCGGCATGGTCGAGCGGACGGTGACCGCCGTCGGCTCGCTGCTGTCCAACGAATCGGTGGTCGTCCGACCCGAGATCGCCGGCCGCATCAGCGAGATCGCCTTCAAGGAGGGCCAGCGCGTCACCAAGGGCACGGTGCTGGTCCGGCTGGATGATGCCATCGCCCGTGCCACCCTGGCCCAGGCGCAGGCGAGCATCGCCTTCTCCCGCGCCGAGCTGTCGCGTGCCGACCAGCTGGTGCGCCAGAACACCGGCCCCCTGCGCAACCGGGAGCAGGCCTCGGCCAAGCTGCTGGCCGACGAGGCGGCGGTGCAGCTGGCGAAGGCACAGCTCGACAAGCAGGTGATCGCCGCACCCTTCGACGGGGTTCTCGGTCTGCGCAAGGCGTCTGTCGGCGACTTCGTCCAGGCCGGCAAGGACATCGTCAATCTGGAGGACATCGACACACTCAAGCTCGATTTCCGCGTGCCGGAGATGTTCCTGCCGGCGGTGAAGGTCGGGCAGACGGTGAAGGTTGCGGTGGATGCCTTCGGTGGGCGCAGCTTCGACGGAACCGTCTATGCCATCGATCCGCTGGTCGATGTGAACGGCCGCGCCTTGGCGATCCGCGCCCGCGTACCGAACCCCGACGGCTCGCTGCGCCCCGGCCTGTTCGCCCGCGTGTCGCTGACGCTGACCACGGTGCCGGACGCCGTGCTGATCCCCGAGCAGGCCATCGTCGCCTTCGGCAAGGACCAGTTCGTCTTCAAGGTGGTGGACGGCAAGGTCGCCCAGACCCGCGTCGTGCTGGGCGAACGCCGCAACGCGGAGGTGGAGATCGCCAAGGGCCTCGCCCCCGGCGACATGGTGGTCACCGCCGGCCAGCTGAAGATCCGCGACGGCGTGCCGGTGACGGTGCTGCCGGCCAAGCCGGCCGGGAGTTAAGGTCATGGTCCTGTCCGACATTTCCATCCGCCGTCCCGTCCTGGCGACGGTGATGAGCCTTGCTTTGATGCTGATCGGCATCGTGTCGTACCAGCGCCTGTCGGTGCGCGAATATCCCAAGATCGACGAACCGGTCGTCACGGTTGAGACGACCTACAAGGGCGCCTCGGCCCAGATCATCGAAAGCCAGGTCACCCAGACGCTGGAGGACAGCCTCGCCGGCATCGAGGGCATCGACGTGATGTCCTCGATCAGCCGGGCGGAGAAGTCGCAGATCACCCTGCGCTTCCGGCTGGACCGCAACGTCGATGTCGCCGCCAGCGACGTGCGCGACCGGGTTGGCCGTGTCCGCGCCCAGCTTCCCAGCGAGATCGACGAGCCGGTGATCGCCAAGGTGGAGGCCGACGCCCAGCCGATCATCTATCTCGCCTTCTCCTCCGACCGGCATTCGCCGCTGGAGGTGACCGATTTCGCCGACCGCTACGTCAAGGACCGGCTGCAGAACCTCCCCGGCGTGGCGCAGGTGCGCATCTTCGGCGAACGCCGCTTCGCCATGCGGCTGTGGCTCGACCCGCAGCGGATGGCCGCCTACCGGGTGACGCCGCAGGATGTCGAGAACGCGCTGCGCCGGCAGAATGTCGAGATTCCGGCCGGCCGAGTCGAAAGCGTGGCGCGCGAATTCACCGTGGTGTCGGAAACCGACCTGCGCAGCCCGGCGGAGTTCGAGGCCATCATCCTGCGCGACGATGCGGGCTATCTGGTCCGTCTGCGCGATGTCGGCCGGGCGGAGCTGGGTGCGCTCGACGAGCGGGTCAGCGCCCGTTTCAACGGCCGCGGCGCCGTCGCCATCGGCGTGGTGAAGCAGTCCACCGCCAACCCGCTGGACGTGTCGAAGGCGGTCAACGACGCGCTGCCCAAGATTCGCGCGGCGGTGCCGGACGGCATGGGGGTGGATGTCGGCTATGACAGCTCCGTCTTCATCGCCAAGTCGATCGACGCGGTGTTCCACACCATCTTCGAAGCGATCATCCTGGTCGTGCTGGTCATCTTCTTCTTCCTGCGCTCGCTGCGGGCGACGCTGGTGCCGCTGGTGACCATCCCGGTGTCGCTGATCGGCGGCTTCGCCCTGATGTACGCGCTGGGCTTCTCCATCAACACGCTGACCCTGCTGTCGATGGTGCTGGCCATCGGCCTCGTCGTCGACGACGCCATCGTCATGCTGGAGAACATCTTCCGGTATGTGGAGGAGGGGATGAACCCCTTCCAGGCGGCGCTGAAGGGCTCGCGCGAGATCGGCTTCGCCGTCATCGCCATGACCATCACGCTGGCGGCGGTGTACGCGCCCATCGGCTTCATGACCGGGCGCACCGGCCGGCTGTTCACCGAGTTCGCCCTGACGCTGGCCGGGGCGGTGATCGTTTCCGGCTTCGTGGCGCTGACCCTGTCGCCGATGATGTGCTCCAAGCTGCTGAAGCACGAGACGAAGCACGGGCTGCTCTACCGCGCCATCGAGCGCTTCCTGGAGGGGATGACCAACGGCTACCGCCGGCTGCTGCGCCTGTCCCTGCGGGCGCGGCCGCTGGTGCTGCTGATCGGGCTGGGCGTCGCCGCCGCCAGCTATGTCCTGTTCACCGGCCTGAAGTCCGAGCTGTCGCCGGTCGAGGACCGCGGCACCATCGTCGGCATCGCCATCGCGCCGGAAGGCTCCACGCTGGACTACACCATGGGCTATGCCCAGCGGATGGAGGCGCTGTTCCGCCAGATCCCGGTGCTGGAGAAATTCTTCGTCGTCGTCGGTTTTCCGGTGGTGAACCAGGGCATCGCCTTCGTCCGCCTGATCGACTGGGACGAGCGCGAGGTGAAGCAGCAGGCGATCACCGCCCAGCTGTTCCCCAAGATGTTCGGCATCCCCGGAATCCTCGGATTCGTCACCAACCCGCCGTCGCTGGGCCAGAGCCCGATCGACAAGCCGGTCAATTTCGTCATCCAGACCTCGCTGCCCTTCGAGGAGTTGCAGGCGATGGTCAACGCCATGATGGCGGAGGCGCGCAACTTCCCCGGCCTGACCAACCTCGACACCGATCTGAAGCTGAACAAGCCCGAACTGCGGGTGTCGCTGGACCGCGACAAGGCCGCGGACCTGGGGGTGGACGTCGACACCGTCGGTCGCACGCTGGAAACCCTGCTGGGCGGCCGGCAGGTGACGCGCTTCAAGAAGGACGGCAAGCAGTATGACGTGATCGTGCAGGTGGCGAACGTCGATCGCCGCAACCCGGACGACATCGCGTCCATCTATGTGCGCGGCGGCACCAGTGCGACAGGTGGAGCGGGCCAGATGATCTCGCTCGCCAATCTGGTGAAGGTCGAGGAGCGGGTGGCGCCGAAGGAGCTGAACCACTTCAACAAGCTGCGCTCAGCCACCATCACCGCGACGCTGGCGCCGGGAACCTCGCTGGGCGAGGCGCTGGCGGTGATGCAGGCGGCGGCCAACAAGGTGTTGCCGGCGACCGCCCAGACCGACTATGCCGGGCAGAGCCGCGAGTTCCGCGAATCCGCGACCGGGCTCTACTTCGTCTTCATCCTGGCGCTGGCCTTCATCTATCTGGTGCTGGCGGCGCAGTTCGAGAGCTTCGTCGATCCCTTCGTCATCATGCTGACGGTGCCGCTGTCGATGACCGGCGCGCTGGCAGCCCTGCAGATGAGTGGCGGGACCATGAACGTCTACAGCCAGATCGGCCTCGTCACCCTGGTCGGGCTGATCACCAAGCACGGCATCCTGATCGTCGAGTTCGCCAACCAGCTCCAGCGCGCCGGGACGGACATCCGCAAGGCGGTGGAGGAGGCGGCCGTGCTGCGCCTGCGTCCGATCCTGATGACCACCGGCGCCATGGTGCTGGGGGCCGTGCCGCTGGCCTATGCCAAGGGGGCCGGCGCCGAAAGCCGGCAGGCCATCGGTGCCGTCATCGTCGGCGGCATGACTCTCGGCACGCTGCTGACCCTGTTCGTCGTGCCGACCGTTTACAGCTATCTTGCCCGCAAGAAGCCGATGCAGGATGACACTGCGGGGACGGAGCAGGCAGTCAGTGGACATGGTGGCGGGCAGGGCCACGGTGCGCCCCATCCGGCCGAGTGATTGGGAGCAGCGTGGTGGCGAAGGTTCTGATCATCGACGACGATGACGTTGCGCGTGCGGTCCTGCTGCGCACGCTGACGATGGCCGGCCATGAGGCGGTCGGCGCCCGTGACGGGCTGGAGGGGATGGAGCGGTTCCGCAGCCGTCCGGCCGACAGTCCGCTCGACCTCGTCATCACCGACATCTTCATGCCGAACCAGGAAGGGCTGGCGACGATCATGGAGCTGCGGCGCGGCGCGCCGTCGCTGAAGATAATCGCGATTTCCGGCGGCGGTGCCCGTGCGTCGCTGGACGTGCTTCCGGTGGCGGAGGCGCTGGGCGCGCACCGCACCCTGCGCAAGCCCTTCACCCCGGCCGAGGTGATGGAGGTCGTGCGCGCGGTTCTGGAGAGGTGATGCGTCCGTCCCGCAAAGCGCGAAGCGCCGCCCTCCGGGGAGGGCGGCGCTTCGCGTGTCGGGAGTTCCAGCCGATATGCCTGACCGGGCCTTATCCGGCGCCTGTGTCTGCGCGTCCGCGACGCATCTGTCTCAGGGCGTCTGTAACGCCCGGGCTCAAGGCGTCCATGACGCCCGGGTCGGGATGCCCGCAGGTCAGGCGGCTAACCGGTCTTCCTGTACTCGACGGCTCCGGCGGAGGCGCTCGAAAAGCTGCTGGACACTGTCGGGGCTGATCCCGTCGCGCACCATGACGGCGATCACGATCGGATCTTCGAGCAGTTCGGAAAGGGTCGGCGTCGTGTTGCGGTCCATGCGTCCCTCCCTTGGTGTCCGGCCTCCGGGTGCCGTTGCCGTCCCGGAAGGGGGATCGGCGGACGGTCGAAGCCGGCAATGGCGATTGGCCTAATCCCTGCTGCGCGCTCGTCTCGGCTTTCGGTGTCCGGATTGCCTCTGGGGATATACCCCCTTCGGTCCGGATTGTGGGTCTGAAATACAATATGGCGACCATAACTCAGACGGAGTGGTATTGTCACCCGTCCTTTTGTCAACAGCCGCTATATCTTTGTGGTTTCCAGTATTAGGGCCCGCGGCCGGGGCATCGGCCGCTCAACCCTGCCCCGGCCGTGCCCGCGTCAGGCTGGCGCCGGCGGTCGGGCCGCCCGAGTCGGCCGCAGGTATGGCGACATCCACCTGCACCCGCCGCACCTTGGCATGGGACAGGCACAGATCCGCAGCGCGGTCCGCCAAATAATCGGCACCGGGAATATTGGATTCGCCACAAAGACGACGCAAGTCTTCGACAATGTCTTCGTAAGACATCACCGCGGCGATGTCGTCGGGAAAGCCGGGGCCGGGATGGGTGACGGTCAAGGTCAGGTCGAAACTGACCTCCGGCCGGTCGGTGCGGCCGGCGAGCGCCACCACGGCGGCGAAGCCGCGCACCAGGATGGTGTAGGTGAGCGGCGCGCCGCCCGGCTGGACCAGCATGGTCCGTTTCACGCTATCGTCCGACAACACACTCTCCCGGCCGGCGAGCGGGCGCCGGCGTTGCGTTCAGGCCGGCACTATAAGCGGTGCGGCCACCACTTGCCATGGCGAGCCCAGTCACAGCGCTTCGGCGATGCGGACGACGGTCTCTCGGCCGGGCACCTCGTCGCACAGGTTGCCGATCCGCCGGTTCAGCAGCGGGTGGACGATGTCGGCGGCGATGTCGGCCAGCGGGCAGAGAACGAAGGCGCGCTCCGCCATGCGGGGATGGGGAATCTCCAGATCCGGCTCCGCCACCACCCGATCGGCGTAGAGCAGGATGTCGAGGTCGATGGGCCGCGGGCCGAAGCGCAGGCCGCCCAGGTCGCGGCCCAGCGACGCCTCGATCTCCTTCAGGACGCGCAGCAAGGCCACCGGCTCCAGTGTGGTGGTGCCGCGCACCGCCATGTTCAGGAAGGCCGGCTGGTCGGTCACATACATCGGCGCCGTCTCATAGAGAGCGGACTGCGCGTCGATCCGCACCGCCTCGCCCAGCCGCCGGATCGCCTCGGCGAGGTTGGCGGCGCGGTCGCCCAGGTTGCCGCCGAGTGCCAGATAGACCGTCGCGGCGGAGGGCGATGAGGACGGGGAAGGGGGCGTAAGCTCGGCCATGGCGTCGGCGGTCCCGATATGCTGGTATGGGCTGGGGACGGAACTCCTAGCAAATCCGGACCCGCCCGTCACTTCCGGGCCGCGCCTCCCGCCTTGCCTGGTGGCGCCTTGCCCGGCGCCGTTCGGGAACGGACTGGCAGCGGCGGGGTTTCAGCACTGTATCAACCGGTTGAGAAGAACCCGGCGATGACACGATATTCTGGTGGAGGACGAGAGATGGGCCGAGACAGGGGTATGGCGAGGACCGTGGGCGCTGCGGTGATCCTTCTCGGCGGCACGGCCGCCCTCCTTGCCGGCTGCGCCACCGGCCCCGATCCGGAGATCGCGCGCCGCGCCCAGACCGCCATGGTCGGCATGCCCAAGGCCGACCTGCTGGCCTGCGCCGGCGTGCCGGACCGCCAGGCGACGGCGTCGGGGCGCGAATACTATACCTATGTCGCCCATCCGGCGGTGGCCTACAGCCCCGGCAGCAGCATCGGCATCGGGGCCGGCAGCTTCGGCGGCAGCGGCGGGGTTGGGCTCGGCCTCGGTTTCGGAGTGCCGGTCGGCGGGGGCACCGCTCCGGGATGCGAGGCGACGTTGGTGATCGGCCCGCGCGGCACGGTGGAGCAGGTCAGCTATCCGGCCGGCGCCTCGTTGTCGTCCTGCACGCCGATCGTCAGCAACTGCATGGCGCCGCGCGGGTGAGGATGCCGGCAAGTAAGACTTTGAGATGAGGCGGCCGGGGCTGTCGCGGCGCCCGGTTATGCCATATTCTCGACCGTAACCCCGGCCGCAAGCCGGGGAGCAGACGGCCGCGAAGGGCCGCATCAGGGTTGCCAACAGGGTTGGAGGAACCACGAACCATGGACATGAGCGGAAGCCACCGGATCGAGGCCAGCCGCGACGCGGTTTGGGCGGCGCTGAACGATCCGGACATCCTGCGCCAGTGCATTCCCGGCTGCGAGGAGGTGGTCCGGCAGTCCGACACCGAGATGACGGCCAAGGTCGTCGCCAAGGTCGGCCCGGTCAGCGCCAAGTTCGCCGGCAAGGTCACCCTGTCCGACCTCGATCCGCCCAACGGCTACACCATCACCGGCGAAGGGTCGGGCGGCGCTGCCGGCTTCGGCAAGGGCGGTGCAACGGTGACGCTGGCCGACGATGGCGGCGCCACGCTGCTCAGCTACACCGCCAAGGCCCAGGTCGGCGGCAAGCTGGCGCAGATCGGCTCCCGGCTGGTCGACGCCACCGCCCGCAAGATGGCGGAGGAGTTCTTCGCCCGCTTCACCCAGATCGTCGGTCCCGCTCCGGCCGATATCCCTCCGGCCGAGGTCCCTCCGGCGGTGGAGCCCATAGCACTTGATGCCGCCGCGCCCGAGGCGACCGCCACGGCGCCCCAGCCGGCTGTCCGCCCGGCCGTCTATTCCGAACCTGCACCGGCGTCAGCCGCCGTGCCGAAGCCCGCCGTACCGAAGCCCGCCGCCCGCATGGCGAAAGTGCCGCCGGAGATCCCGCTGCCGCTGCCGGTCGGGCGCGGAACGGGTGCCGGCGGCGGCAATTTCTACGTGCCGTGGGCAGCTCTTCTTGTGGTTGTGGTTCTGCTCGCATCGCTTGCCTGGATGAGTTGACGTGGCAGATTGTTCATTGGTCGTACGGCTGCATCAAAGGGGTTTGACACCCTTTCGGAATGTGTATGCTGCCGCGCGATTCCGGTCGGCGCCGTCGGCCGGTGGATCCATCGGAAGGGAAGCCGAAGAATGAAGAAGCTGTTGATGGGCGTTGCCGCCATCGCCGCGGTCGTGATGGGTGCCGGTGCCGCCCAGGCGGCCGATGCCGCCGCCGGCAAGGATGTCTTCAAGGTCTGCATGGCCTGCCACACCGCCGAGCAGGGCAAGAACAAGGTCGGCCCGTCGCTGTTCGGCGTCGTCGGCCGTCCGGCCGCCTCGATCGAGGGCTTCAAGTATTCCGCCCCGATGAAGGAAAAGGGCGCCGGCGGTCTGGTCTGGACCGCTGAGAACCTGGACGCCTACATCAAGGCGCCGAAGGAAATCGTTCCGGGCGGCACGATGGCCTTCGCCGGCCTGAAGGACGACACCAAGCGCGCCGACCTGATCGCCTTCCTGTCTGAGCAGAAGTAAGACCGCTGTTTCGCGATGGCCCTCCCCCGGTCCGGCGGCCGGGGGAGGGTGCGGACGGCGAAAGGGCCGGTGGCGATGCCACCGGCCCTTTGCTTTTGAGTCCCTGCGTTTGGGAATAGTCCTTTGGTCCCGAGTCTCAGCCGGCGGCGGCCAAGCTCTTGCTCGCGACCTCGTACACGTCCGGCGACAGGCCTGAGGTGGCGACGATCCGCTGCAGTTCGGCCTTCATCAGCCCCTGGCGGGCCGCGTCATAGCGCCGCAGACGGGAGAAGGGACCCATCAGACGGGCCGCAACCTGCGGGTTCATCGGGTCCAGACGCAGCACCTGATCGGCGAGGAAGCGGTAGCCGGCACCGCTCGCGTCATGGAAGCGGACCGGGTTGCCGTTGGCGAAGCCGCCGATCAGCGCATAGACCTTGTTCGGGTTCCGGATCTCGAAGGCCGGATGTCCGAGCAGGGCGGTGACGCGGGCCAGCGTGTCGGCGCGGTTGGACATTGCCTGGACACTGAACCACTTGTCCACCACCAGCGCCTCGCCCTTCCAGCGGGCGTAGAAGTCGGCCAGCGCCGTCTCCCCTTCCGGCGAGGCGGCGTTGGACAGGAACTGCAGGGCGGCGATCTCGTCGGTCATGCCCTGGGCCGTGCGGTACTGCGTCAGGCAGAGGTCGAGCGCCTCGTCGTCCTCCAGCGCCATCAGGTAGGCGAGGCAGAGGTTCTTCAGCGCCCGCTTGCCGATGGCATCGGCATCGACGGAGAAGGGCTCCTGGCTGCTGTTGCGGCGGTAGAGGTCGAGGAAGCGCGCCCGCAGGCGGCCGGCCATCGTCTTGCGCGCGAATTCCCGCACCGCATGGATGGCGTCGGGATCGACCACCGGCATCTGGGTGCCGAGATAGGCCTCGGTCGGCAGCACCAGCGCCTGGGCGGCGAAGGCGGGATCGCGCTCCGCATCGTCCAGAATCTTGGCGAAGGCGTCGGCATAGCCCTCCGGCAAGACGAGACCGCGGCCGGCCTGCTTGTCGGCGACGAGGCCGAGCAGGATGCGGGTGCCGAGAATCTGGCCGGCCTCCCACCGGTTGAAGGCGTCGCTGTCATGCGCCATCAGGAAGGTGAGGTCGGCGTCTGTCAGGTCGGTCTTCAGCTTCACCGGGGCGGAGAAGCCGCGCAGCAGCGACGGCACCGGCCGGGCGGCGATGTCGCGGAAGGTGAAGCTCTGGCTTTCCGCCGTGACGTGCAGGATGCGGCTGGTGCCGGCGGCCTCCTCCTCGCCGTCCAGGCGCAGCGGCAGGTCCTGCCCGTCGGGGCCGAGCAGGCCGACGACCAGCGGGATGTGCATCGGCTGCTTGGTCGGCTGGCCCGGCGTCGGCGGCACCGTCTGCTTCACCGTCAGGGTGAAGGTCTTCGCCGCCGCATCGTGGCTGCCGGCGACGTCCAGTTCCGGCGTGCCGGCCTGCCGGTACCACAGCTGGAACTGGGTCAGGTCGACGCCGCTGGCATCGGCCATGGCGGCGACGAAATCGTCGCAGGTCACCGCCTGCCCGTCATGGCGCTGGAAATAGAGATCGGTGCCCTTGCGGTACTTGTCCGGCCCCAGCAGGGTGTGGATCATGCGGATGACTTCCGCACCCTTGTTGTAGACGGTCGGGGTGTAGAAGTTGTTGATCTCGACATAGCTGTCCGGGCGCACCGGATGGGCCATGGCGCCGGCATCCTCCTGGAACTGCACCGTGCGCAGCCCCTGGACGTCGGCGATGCGCTTCACCGCGCGGGAATGCATGTCGGCCGAGAATTCCTGGTCGCGGAAGACGGTCAGCCCTTCCTTCAGCGACAGCTGGAACCAGTCGCGGCAGGTGACGCGGTTGCCGGTCCAGTTGTGGAAATACTCGTGCGCGACCACCGCCTCGATGTTGAGGAAATCGGTGTCAGTCGCGGTTTCCGGCTTCGCCAGGATGTATTTGGTGTTAAAGACGTTGAGCGACTTGTTTTCCATCGCCCCCATGTTGAAGTCGCCGACCGCGACGATGTTGAAGATGTCGAGGTCGTATTCCAGCCCATAGACCTCTTCATCCCAGCGCATCGACTTGATCAGCGAGCGCATGGCGTGGTCGATCTTGTCCTCGTTCCCCGGCTCGACATAGATGCGCAGCGTCACGTCGCGGCCCGAGGCGGTGCGGAAGCGGTCCTCGCCATGGACGAGGCTGCCGGCGACCAGCGCGAACAGGTAGCAGGGCTTGGGGAAGGGGTCCTCCCAGCGCGCCCAGTGGCGCCCGCCGTCCAGATCGCCGGACTCGGCCAGATTGCCGTTGGACAGCAGCACCGGATAGCGTGCCTTGTCGGCGGTGATGGTGGTGCTGTAGCGCGCCATCACGTCCGGCCGGTCGGCGAAATAGGTGATCTTGCGGAAGCCTTCCGCCTCGCACTGGGTGCAGAAGTTGCCGGAGGACTTGTAGAGCCCTTCCAGCGCGGTGTTTTCCTGCGGCTTGATGCGGACGACGGTCTCCAGCGTGCAGCTGGCCGGCACCTCCAGCACGATCAGGTGATCGGGGGTGACGGTGTAGTCGTCCGGCCCCAGAGTGCGGCCGTCCAGCGCCACCGACACCAGTTCCAGCCTCTGCCCGTCGAGCGACAGCGGCTCGGTCGCCGCCTCCGGCCGGTCGGGGTTGCGGCGGATCGCGAGCACCGCGCGGACGGTGGTGACATCCTCGCCCAAATCGACGAACAGGTCGACCGTGTCGATCAGATGCGTCGGCGGGCGATAGTCCTGAAGCCGGATGGCCTTCGGCGTGCCTTTGTCCATGTGCCTTGTCTCTGGTCTGTGTCTGTCTTGCGGATCAAGCCGTTCGGGACAGGTCCGAGGGACAAGGACTGTAGCAAGGCGGGGGCGGGCTGTCGCGGGTGGGAATGGGGGGTGGAAGGTGCTGGGGCTTCGGCGATATTTAAATGGAATTCGACCATGTTGAGAGAAAGCCGCTCAGCCACTGCAAGAATCTGAAGGGGATCGACGGTACTGTCGTTTGCCCCATCGCCGTGTCGTAGGTGAAATGTGGTGACCACGATGCTCTGCCGAATATTTTTATTCAAGGAAAGCAGAGGAGCTTCTGTTGTTGTGATTGGATAATAGACCCAATTTAAACTCAATTATAGAGCAATACCTCAAACAGAAATTCGAAGTTATTTATTGATAGTATCAATATAACAAGTTAATACTCTAAATAAGATCACCAATAAATCATACATATGAAAATAATTATGTTATTTTTTATTGACTGTCTTTAAATTCATAAACAAAATGGTGGTGGAAATTTGGAATTCATTTGAACAAGAAGGAATGTGCAATGATTAGGAGGTTTATTCTCAGCAGTGCTCTCATTCTGTTGCCTTTGCAGGCAATGGCTTGCCCGGATTGGCTTGGGTGGGCAGTGCTGCATGCCGCTTGGCCAACTCCCGAATACAAGAAATGCACTTGGCAAATAGATCAGAGGCAAGGAGGTGGAAAAATAATAAATCTTAAAGCATTTGCGGAAAGCAGAGTGTCGTTTCTTGAAGATAAAGAGGTATGGATACAAGCGATGATTGAATTCGATAGGTATAATAATGTCAGCGATGTTCACTGGGGTAGCTATAAGGCAATGTTCCCGCCAAATCAGGGATACGAGCTAATTTTAAAGGCATTGGCAGAAAGCAAATGACCTGCCTGCTTTTTGGGAGATGTTGATCAAAATTTCACGGTGTTGTTCGTGCATATTCAATGTTTAATCCATCCAAAAAACTGATCGACCCAAAATTTTTCAGTTCTAGTTTAAAATTTGATTTGTCATCGACTCGCCAGACTATCTGGATGATGAAGTAAAGTGCCATGTCGGCCATTCTTGCTCCGCAAGCTATAGACGTCCCCGCTGCTGGCTCACCTCAAAGTATTAAGAGCCTGGCCAATGCTCTTCACTGAATAAGAAAGATAAAGAAGCCAAGCTGAAAGTTTTTGCATCTCAAAAAGCAGAAGCTGATCACTGGAGCGTAATATCGTGACTGCCTGAGCGCAATCATTGCCCAGATATAAAAAAGGGCGCATCCCATGTCGGGGTGCGCTTCCTACTGCTGCGCTTATCCGCTTGGCAAACTTGGCGGAAGAGGTGGGATTCGAACCCACGGTAGGCTCACACCTACGACGGTTTTCAAGACCGTTGCCTTAAACCACTCGGCCACTCTTCCCTCGGCTCACGGGAGTAGCGAATGCGTCGCGGTGGGTCAAGTGTCGCGCGCAAGGTGATGCGATTTGCCCCTCAGTCGCAGCCCCTCAATTCCGGATCGGGCGGCCCAGCGTGCGCAGGCGGCGGGTCGGTTTCGGCGGGCTGGGGCTGTCGGAGAAGTCTGGCAGGGTGGGGGCGCGGGCTATCGTCTTGCGGATCAGTTCGGCCGTGGCGTCGAGATCGTCGAGAATCTCCGGCGCCACGCGGTCGGCATAGCGGGGACTCAGCAGGCGGGTGCGTGTCTGGTCGATGCTGCGCAGTTCGGGCTCGAACAGTTCGCGGGCGCCGATGGGCAGGACCTGGTCCTCGCGCATGCTGGAGAAGTAATTGCGCATCGCGCGGGCCAGCATGCGGGTCAGCAGAAGATCCATCCGCTCGAACTCGGCGCGCAGGTCGGTCAGGCGCGACTCGTCCACCCCCTGGAGATGCTCCTCGGTCAGGGTGAACAGGGCGCGGATCTCCTCCAGCTTGCGGCGGAAGTCGAGGAAGGAGGCGAAGCGGTCGTCGCCCATGTCGCGCTGGGCCCGGTCGGCAAGCTGGGAGGCTTCGGTCGCCTGACGCTCCAATGCCGCCAGCAGAGACTTCACCCGTTCCCGGCCGTTGTCGCGCCTCCACGCCATGCCCGCTCCGCACTCCTTGATGACTGCGCCAGCCCGGCTTTCGGCGGGGCGGCGCGTTCATCGTAGAAGCGAAACTTTTAACAAAATGCTTTTGTCACGGACTTTCCACAGCCGGTCTGCCGGCGCCGCTCAGGCGTCACGCAGGTCCAGAATGACCGGCGTGTGGTCGGACGCCTTTTCCAGCCCGCGCGGGCCGCGGTCGATGGTGCAGCCGGCCAGACGGTCGGCGGCCTGCGGCGAGAGCAGGAAGTGGTCGATGCGCAGGCCGTTGTCGCGCGGCCAGCTGCCGGCCTGATAATCCCAGAAGGTATAGGCGCGGTCGTCGTCATGCAGGGCGCGGTAGGCCTCGGTCAGGCCGAGATTCAGCAGAGCGCGGAACTTGGCCTTCGACTCCGGCCGGAACAGCGCGTCGCCGGCGAAGGCCTGCGGCGAGAAGACGTCGCGCGCTTCGGGGATGATGTTGTAGTCGCCGCCCAGCACCACCGGCATTTCCTGCGCCAGCAGCGTCCGGGCATGGTCGTACAGCCGGTCCATCCAGCGCAGCTTGTAGGCGAATTTCTCGCCCGGCACCGGGTTGCCGTTGGGCAGGTAGAGCGAGGCGATGCGCACGCCGGAGACGGTGGCCTCGACATAGCGGGCCTGCTCGTCCTCCGGCTCGCCCGGCAGACGGGTCAGCACGTCCTCCGCCGGGGCCTTCGACAGCAAGGCGACGCCGTTGTAGGCCTTCTGCCCGACGGCATTGACGTGGTAGCCGAGCTCCTCGAAGGCCGCGGTCGGGAAGGCGGCGGTCTCGCATTTGATTTCCTGGAAGAGCACGACGTCCGGGGACGCCGTGCGCAGCCAGTCGGTGATCAGCGGAAGGCGGGCCTTCGCCGAGTTGACGTTCCAGGTGGCGATCTTCACGAAAAAGGCCTGCCTTCTTTTCTTGTTCTTCCGGTCTAAGACCGCGGCCTCAGACTGCGAACGAGTTTCCGCAGCCGCAGGACGCGGTGGCGTTCGGGTTCTTGATCTGGAAGGCGGCGCCCATCAGGTCCTCGACATAATCCAGCGTCGCGCCGGCCAGCAGGTCGAGCGAAGCGTCGTCGGTGACCACCTTGGTGCCGTCCTTCTCGAAGACATGGTCCTCGTCGGACGCGGTCTCGTCGAAGGTGAAGCCGTATTGGAAGCCGGAGCAGCCGCCGCCGGACACGGTCAGGCGCAGCATCAGGTTGGGATTGCCCTCCTGCTCGATCAGGAAGGCGACGCGCTTGGCGGCGCTTTCGCTGACGCCGAGGATACGGGTTTCGGTGGGGAGTGCGGTGTCGGGCATGGGATGGCCCCTCTGGTGCGGTGCGGGAGTTGCGACAAATGTAAGGGGGATCGCCGGCTTCGTCAAAGTGTGGGCACCGTTGCGGGAAAGCGTTGCGCATCTGGCACGCTCCGCCGCCGGCTGGCCCGGCGCCCGGGCATAGCACGCCTTCGCCGTTGCACCTGCCATTCCCCGCCGGTAGTGTCCGCCCCATGATGGCGGACTGTTCCCACGATCGGCTGGCTCCCTATGGCTGCAACCCGGCGGATACGCGCGGGCGGCTGGTGGCGGAGCCGGAAAGCCCGACGCGCTCGTGCTTCCAGCGCGACCGCGACCGCATCGTGCATTCCGGGGCCTTCCGCCGGCTGAAGCACAAGACGCAGGTCTTCGTCTATCACGAGGGCGACTATTACCGCACCCGGCTGACCCACAGCCTGGAGGTGGCGCAGATCGCCCGCTCCATTGGCCGCACGCTCGGCCTGAACGAGGATTTGGCGGAGGCGGTGGCGCTGGCCCACGACCTCGGCCACACCCCGTTCGGCCATGCCGGGGAAGAGGCGCTGAACGCCTGCATGGAGCCGTTCGGCGGCTTCGCCCACAACGACCAGACCCTGCGCATCCTGACGCGGCTGGAGCGGCGCTATGCCGAGTTCGACGGGCTGAACCTGACCTGGGAAGCGCTGGAAGGGGTGGTCAAGCACAACGGCCCGCTGCTGCCGATGCTTCCCGGCCATCGCCTGCCGACCACCATCGCCGCCTTCCAGGACGAGTGGGATCTGGAACTGCACACCAATCCGGGGGCAGAGGCCCAGGTGGCGGCGCTGGCCGATGACATCGCCTACAACAACCACGACATCGACGACGGCTTGCGTGCCGGCCTGTTCACGGTGGACGAGGTGGCGGAGCTGCCGCTGGTCGGCCCGCTGGTGCGCGAGGTCTGCGACCGCTATCCGGGGCTGGAGCGCTCGCGCCTGATCCATGAGACGATCCGGCGGATGATCAACGCCATGGTCGTCGATCTGGTGACGGAGACGCGGCGGCGGCTGGCGGAGCACAGGCCGGGCAGTGCGGCGGAACTGCGCGCCCTGCCGTTGGCGATGGTCAGCTTTTCCGACGGGATGCTGGAGGCGCAGCGGCCCTTGCGCGCCTTCCTGCGCCAGCGCATGTACCGGCACTATCGCGTCAACCGCGAGATGAGCAAGTGCAAGCGCGTGGTGCGCGCCCTGTTCCAGCTGTTCATGGACGAGCCCAACACCCTGCCGACCGAATGGCAGCGCGACATCGCCAAGAATGGGGGCGACGCCGATCTTGCGGTGCGCGCCCGTCATGTGGCCGACTATATCGCCGGCATGACCGACCGCTACGCGCTGGCCGAACATGACCGGCTGTTCGACCTGCATGTGAAGACCTGAGCCGTCAGGCTCCTGTGACCTCCTGAAAAGACGACCTGAGACGATGAATATTTTCAAGGCCTTCGAGACCGATATTCGCAAGCTGCTGGAAGAGCTGGCCGCCGAGGGTGCCATCCCCGCCGGGCTGGACGGCAGCCGTCTGACGGTCGAGCCGCCGCGCGAGGCCTCGCATGGCGACCTGTCCACCAACGCCGCCATGATCCTGGCGAAGCCGGCGAAGATGGCGCCGCGCGCGCTGGCGGAACTGTTGGTCGCCAAGCTGAAGGGCCGCGCCGACGTGGCGTCGGTCGAGATCGCCGGTCCGGGCTTCGTCAACCTGCGCCTGACGCCCGACGTCTGGCGCGACCGCATCCGCGACGTGCTGACTGCCGGCACCGCCTATGGCGACAGCGAGCTGGGGGCCGGGACCCCGGTCAATGTCGAGTATGTGTCGGCCAACCCGACCGGCCCGCTGCATGCCGCCCATGGCCGCGGCGCCGTGTTCGGCGACGCGCTGGCAGCACTGCTGCAGAAGGCCGGCTATGCGGTCACCCGCGAATACTACATCAACGATGCCGGCGCGCAGGTCGACGTGCTGGGCCGCTCCACCTTCATCCGCTACCGCGAGGCGCTGGGCGAGCAGGTCGGCGAGATCCCGGCCGGCCTCTATCCCGGCGAGTACCTGAAGGAGGTCGGACAGGCCCTGGCCGAGCGCGACGGCAACCGCTGGGTCGGCACCGACGAGTCCGAATGGCTACCGGCCTGCCGCGACTTCGCCATCGGCATGATCATGGGCTGGATCCGCGAGGATCTGGGCGCTCTCGGCGTCACGATGGACGTCTATAGCAGCGAGCGCGCCCTGGTGACGGCGGGGGCCGTCCAGACCGCGCTGGCGGCGCTGGAGGAACGCGGCCTGATCTACACCGGCGTGCTGGAGCCGCCGAAGGGCAAGAAGCCCGACGATTGGGAGCCGCGCCCGCAGACCCTGTTCAAGTCCAGCGACTTCGGCGACGACGTCGACCGGCCGCTGAAGAAGTCCGACGGCTCCTTCACCTATTTCGCCAACGACATCGCCTATCACTACGACAAGTACCGGCGCGGTGCGGCGTCGCTGATCGACGTGCTGGGCGCCGACCATGGCGGCTACGTCAAGCGCATGCAGGCGGCGACGCGGGCGATCTCCGGCGGTGCCGCCGAGCTGGATGTGAAGCTGTGCCAGCTGGTCCATCTGATGCAGAACGGCCAGCCGGTGAAGATGTCCAAGCGCGCCGGCACCTTCGTCACGCTGCGCGACGTCATCGACCAGGTCGGCAAGGACGTGGTCCGCTTCATCATGCTGACCCGCCGCAACGACCAGACGCTGGACTTCGACTTCGCCAAGGTGACGGAGCAGTCGAAGGACAACCCGGTCTTCTACGTGCAGTACGCGCACGCCCGCTGCCGCTCGGTCCTGCGCCATGCCGCGACCGCCCTTCCGCAGCTCGATCAGACGCCGGCCTCGCTCGCCGCCGCGGCCAACCTCGCCCGGCTGGACAGCGAGGAGGAGATGGCGCTCGCCAAGCGCATGGCCACCTGGCCGCGCGTGGTCGAGGCGGCGGCCGAGGCGCATGAGCCGCACCGCATCGCCTTCTTCCTCTACGACCTCGCCAGCGATTTCCACGCGCTGTGGAACCGGGGCCGCGACGATGCCTCGCTGCGCTTCCTGATCGAGGGCGATGCGGAACTGACGACGGCCCGTCTGGCGCTGATCGCCGCGGTGGCGACGGTCATCGCCTCGGGCCTGACGGTGATGGGTGTGGAGCCGGTGGAGGAACTGCGTTCATGAAGTACGACGGCGACGTCAACTACGCGGCCAATCCCTATGGGATGCCGCCCCGACAGTCCGCGAACAAGCGCGGGCTGCTGGCGCTCGGCTTCGCCGTGGTCGGCGTCGTGACGTTCGCCGGTGCGGCGGTGATCGGGCTGCGCGGCCCGTCACGGCTGTCCGGCGACGGGCCGCCGCTGCTGACCGCGGAAGCCGGACCGTCCAAGGCCCGCCCCGACCAGCCGGGCGGGATGGAGGTGCCGCACCAGGACATCCTGGCCTATGAGCGGCTGCGCGATCATGACGGCGGTCGCGGCAATCAGGTGGAACGGCTGCTGCCGCCGCCGGAAGTGCCGCTGCCGCGCCCGGTGGTGACGCCGCAGATGCCGGCCGTGGTGCCGCTGCCCTCGGTGCCGTCGGTGGCCCAGCTGCCGCCGGGCGCCACCGCCACCGTCCCGCGCGACACTGTCGCCGCTGCGGTCGCGGCGGCGGCTCCGCTGGCTGCGCCGGAACCGGCGCCCGGCCTGTCCGCCGCCACGCCGACGGCGGTCGCTCCGGCCCCGGCGGTGCAGACCCCGGCCACCCAATCTCCGCCCAGTGTCGCCGCCAAGCCGCAGCAGCCCCCGGCGGCCCCGGCCAAACCGGCTCCCCAGCAGCAGGTCGCTTCGGTCGCCAAGCCTCCCGCCCCGCCGGCGACACCGCCGGCTCAGCAGAACGCCGCCCCCTCGATGGGGCAGCTGATCGCCAAGCTGGAGGCTGCCTCGATGCCGGCCGCCCCCGCAAAGGCCGCCCCCCAGCCGGCGAAACCCGCCGCGGCTTCCGCTCCGGCGGCCGGAGGAAGCGGCGGCTGGCGTGTCCAGCTGGCGTCGGTGCGCAGCGAGGGCGAAGCCGCGGCCGAATGGCGCCGCCTTGCCGGCCGTCACCCCGACGCGCTCGGCGGGCTGTCGATGCAGGTCGCCAGGGTCGATCTCGGCGAGAAGGGCATCTTCTATCGGGTGCAGGGCGCCGGCGCCGACGAGACGCGGGCCAAATCGGCCTGTGCCCAGCTGCGCGCGCAAAATGTGGGGTGTGTGGTTGTCCGTCCCTGATTTTTCCGGCTCTTTGGGTTCCGATTCGGTGAGTTCCACCCAGATCTCCCACCCGCGCGCGGTCGTCTTCGGCTGCGCCGGGCTGGAGGTGACGGCCGACGAGGCCGCCTTCTTCCGCGATGCCGATCCGCTCGGCTTCATCCTGTTCCGCCGCAACTGCGACAGCCGCGACCAGATGCGCCGGCTGGTCGACGATCTACGCGCCAGCGTCGGCCGGGCCGACGCGCCGGTCCTGATCGACCAGGAAGGCGGCCGGGTCGCGCGCATGCGCCCGCCGCACTGGCCGGCCCATCCGCCGATGGGCGTGTTCGGCACGCTGGGCGAGCGCGACCCGAATGCCGGACGCGAAGCCGCCTGGATCAATGGCCGCTTGCTCGCCCATATGCTGACGGAGGTCGGCATCACGGTGGATTGCGCGCCGGTCTGCGACGTTCCGGTGGAGGGCGCGCACGACATCATCGGCGACCGTGCCTTCTCGCGCGACCCGGCATTGGTGATCGATCTCGCCCGCGCCACCGCCGACGGGCTGCTGGCCGGCGGGGTGCTGCCGGTGATCAAGCACATCCCCGGCCATGGCCGCGCCTTCACCGACAGCCATGCCGAGCTGCCGGTGGTCGAGGCCGGCCGCGCGGCGCTGGAGGCCACCGACTTCGCGCCCTTCCGCGCGCTGGCGGATCTGCCGCTGGCGATGGTCGCCCATGTGGTGCTGAAGGCCATCGACCCGACCGCACCCGCCAGCACCTCGGCCATCGTGGTGCGCGAGGTGGTGCGCGGGCCGTCCATCGGTTTCGCCGGCCTGCTGTTCAGCGACGACCTGTCGATGAACGCGCTGCGGGGCGACCCGAGGACGCGGGCCGAAGCGGTGCTGGCGGCCGGCATGGATGTCGTGCTCCACTGCAACGGCGATCTGGCCGAGATGCAATCGATCCTCGGCGCCGTTCCGCTGCTGAGCGGGGTGGCGGCGGAGCGCTGGGCGCGGGCGGACGCGATGCGCCATGCGCCGGAGGCGGCGGACATCGCGGCATTGACGAATCGGCTGGCCGAGCTTCTCGGCACGGCGCAGAGCTGACGGGAGGGAGCGGACGATGGAGGAATGGATCTTCCAGGTGACGGCCGTGGCCCTGCCGGCCATCCTCGCCATCACCCTGCACGAGGCGGCGCACGGCTTCGTCGCCTGGCGGCTGGGCGACGACACCGCCTATCGGCTGGGCCGCGTCACCTTCAACCCGATCCGCCACATCGACCCGTTCGGCACGGTGCTGCTGCCGGCGCTGATGTATTTCACCACCGGCTTCGTCTTCGGCTGGGCCAAGCCGGTGCCGGTCAATTTTGCCCGGCTCGACCATCCGCGCCGCGACATGGTGTGGGTGGCGCTGGCCGGTCCGGGGACCAACTTCCTGCTGGCGGTGGCGTCGGCGGTGATCTGGCGGCTGGTCAATCCGGAAAACAGCCATATCGAGCTGTGGATCCGCTCCGCCGCCGAGGTCTCGGTGCTGGTCAACGTCATCCTGATGGTGTTCAACCTGATCCCGCTGCCGCCGCTGGACGGCGGGCGTGTGGCGGTCGGCATCCTGCCCGATTTCCTGGCGGTGCCGCTGGCGAAGCTTGAGCGCGTCGGGCTGCTGATCCTGATGGCGGCCTTCTTCCTGCTGCCGATGCTGGGGCGCCAGATCGGCATGGACCTCAGCGTCATGCATTGGGTGCTGGGTCCGCCCGTCGATGCGGTGATCGACTTCATCCGCGTCCTGACCGGCAACGACTGATAGGGTATCGAATGGCCGACCTGCTGGCCGAGCGTGAGGCCGATACCTCCGAAACCGCGGAGGTGTCGGCATCGGAACAGCTTTTGCTGGTTCTGGACGGCTTTGAGGGGCCGCTCGACATGCTGCTGGCGCTGGGGCGCGACCAGAAGGTCGACCTGACGCGCATCTCCATCCTGGAGCTGGCCGACCAGTATCTCCGCTTCGTGGCGGAGGCGCGGAAGGTGAGGCTGGAGCTGGCCGCCGACTATCTGGTGATGGCGGCATGGCTGGCTTACCTGAAGTCGCGCCTGCTGCTGCCCGAACCGGAGGGGGAGGAGCCGTCGGGCGAGGACATGGCGGCTGCGCTCGCCTTCCAGCTCCAGCGGCTGGAGGCGATGAAGGGAGTCGCCGAAAAGCTGTTCGCCCGTCCGCGCCTGGGCGTCGACGTCCACCCGCGCGGCGCGCCGGAGGATTTGGACCTGCGGCGCAAGTCGGTCTACGAGGTCACGCTGTTCGACCTGCTGCGCGCCTATGGCCAGCAGCGCGCCCGCAAGGAATCCGGCGTCCTGCACATCGCGCCGGTGCGTCTCTATTCGATGGAGGAGGCGGTGCAGCGCATGTCGTCGCTGCTGGGCCGCATGCCGGACTGGGCGACGCTGGCGAGCTTTTTGCCGGGCGGGGAGGGCGGCGGGCTGCTGACCCGCTCGGCGCTCGCCGCCCATTTCGCCGCGACGCTGGAACTCGCCAAGGCCGGCCGGGTGGAACTGCGCCAGGAGGGCGCCTTCGCCCCGCTCTATGTCCGCGGGCGGGCTCCCGGTTCCCAGGACGGCGACATTTCGGAAGAAGCGCAATCGCATGATTAAGGAAGTCACCGACGCCCACGAGGCGGAGGCCCGCATCGGCAAGCTGCGCCTGCTGGAAGCCCTGCTGTTCGCCTCAAGCGAGCCGCTGGACGAAGAGACGCTGGCCAGCCGCATCGGGTCGGAGGTCGGCCTGCTGCTGGAGGAGCTGCGCGCCCATTATGCCCCGCGCGGCGTCACCCTGGTGCGCACCGGTGGCGGCTGGGCCTTCCGCACCGCGGTCGATCTGGCGCCGGAGCTGCGGCGCGAGGAGGAGGTGTCGCGCAAGCTGTCCCGTGCCGCCATCGAGACGCTGGCGATCATCGCCTACCACCAGCCGGTGACCCGCGGCGAGATCGAATCCATCCGCGGTGTCGCGACCAGCAAGGGCACGCTGGATTTGCTGATGGAGCATGGCTGGATCCGGCCGGGCAAGCGGCGGGAGACACCGGGCCGGCCGCTGACCTGGATCACCACCGACCATTTCCTCGACCATTTCGGGCTGGAGACCTTGCGCGACCTGCCCAGCGTCGACGACCTGCGCGCCGCCGGCCTGCTGGACAGCCGCCCGGTGCTGCTGGGGCTGGGGGCCACGGCCGACGACAGCGCGCTCGGCACGGGCGACGAGACCTAAACCGCAGGCCGCCGCTCGGTTTTTCTCCGGCGCTTGAGCGAATTCCCGTGAAACCTCAATGACAACCGGTTAAGGATGGTCGGGCGAACGTTGCGGCACCCTGGCCTTTCTGCCATAGTGCCGGCCCGCCGCAAAGGCCGTTCAAACGTGATAGGCGCGCCATGGGTTCTTTCAGCATCTGGCACTGGATCATCGTTCTTCTGATCGTTCTTCTGCTGTTCGGCGCCGGTAAGTTGCCGAAGGTGATGGGCGATCTCGCCAAGGGCGTGAAGTCCTTCAAGGCGGGGCTGCAGGACGACAGCGACGATGCAACTCCGGGCGCAAACGCCAAGACCATTCCGAACCAGCCGGCCAACACCGCCGAGGCCGCGGCCAAGAAGGACGAGGCGGTCCGCAGCTGACCGGCAGGCGCGCGGCTGTCCCGTCCGGGCGCCGCACGCCACCCTGCCCACCGCATTCGTGAAGCCGGAAGAACATGTTCGACATCGCTTGGTCCGAACTGATGGTGATCGCCGTCATCGCCCTTGTGGTCATTGGACCCAAGGATCTGCCCAAGGCGATCTTCACGCTCGGCAAATGGGTGCGTAAGGCGCGGGTCGTTGCCCGCGAGTTCCAGACCCACATCGACGACATGATGCGGGAAACCGAGTTGGACGAGCTTCGCAAGGAAGCGCTGAAGACCCGCGACCTGAACATCAAGAAGATGATGGAGGACACCATCGACCCGAAGGGGGAGGTGGGCAAGGCCTTCGACGCCAAGGAATTCGATGTGGGCCTGAACGGCCATCCCGGCAGCACGCCGGAGCCGGACCTGCCGCAGGCCCCGACCCCATCTCCGGCGGTGACGGACAGTGTGGGGCCGGCCGGCGCGCCGTCTCCGATCACAACGTCGCCGATCACGACGTCTCCGATCTCCACCGAACCCGCTCCGCCGGCCCCGGTGCCGCAGCCCGCTCCGGCCCTGCGGCCGGACGCCGTGGCCGCAGCCCAGCCGACCGACAAGCAGACCTGAAGACAAAGACGGCCCATGACCGGCGATACGCAGCAGGACGAACTCGAAGACAGCAAGATGCCGCTGATCGATCATCTGATCGAACTGCGGAACCGGCTGATGTGGGCGATCGGCGCAATCCTGATCGCCTTCCTGCTTTGCTATGCGGTGTCGGACAAGATCTACAATTTCCTGGTCCAGCCGCTGGCCGACATCCTGGCGGGGCAGGGGCGCCGGATGATCTACACCGGCCTGACCGAAGCCTTCTTCACCTATGTGAAGGTGGCCTTCTGGGCCGGCTGCTTCATCTCCTTCCCGGTGATCGCCAGCCAGATCTGGATGTTCGTGGCGCCCGGCCTCTACAAGCACGAGCGCAAGGCGTTCCTGCCCTTCCTGATCGCCACCCCGGTGATGTTCCTGACCGGCGCCGGCATCGTCTATTACTTCATCTTCCCGATGGCCTGGCGCTTCTTCCTGGGCTTCGAATTCCATCCGGCCGGCACCAACGCGCTGCCCATCGAGTTCGAGGCGCGCGTCGGCGAATATCTGCATCTGGTGATGTCGCTGATCTTCGCCTTCGGCATCGCCTTCCAGCTGCCGGTGCTGCTGACCCTGCTGGTCCGTGTCGGCATCATCAGCACCGACGCCCTGGCGTCCAAGCGCCGCTACGCCATCGTCGGCGCGTTCATCGCCGCCGCGGTGCTGACTCCGCCCGACGTGATCAGCCAGGTCAGCCTGGCGCTGCCGCTGATCGCGCTCTATGAGATCGCGATCGTCATCGGGCGCCGGATCGAAAAGGCACGGGCCGCCGCGGAAGCCGAGTGATCGGCGGCAACGCGCCCGCAGCAATTTGCCAGTGGCTGCATGCAGTGGCGATTCGCCACTGGCAAATTACCTGCCTTGACCTAGGGTAATAATCCGTCCGTCATGGACATGCCGCCATTCTCGCGCTAAAAGCACGGTTCGGCCAACAAAAGGGCCTCAGCCGCGCACCCGGAGCCTTGACCGTATGCAGACCGCCAACGACATCCGTCGCACGTTCCTGGATTTCTTCGCCAAGCAGGGCCATCAGAAGGTCGATTCGTCGCCGCTCGTGCCGCGCAACGACCCGACTCTGATGTTCACCAACGCCGGCATGGTCCAGTTCAAGAACGTCTTCACCGGTGCCGAGACGCGGCCCTACAAGCGCGCGGCCACCTCGCAGAAATGCGTGCGCGCCGGCGGCAAGCACAACGACCTCGACAATGTCGGCTACACCGCGCGGCACCACACCTTCTTCGAGATGCTGGGGAACTTCTCCTTCGGCGATTATTTCAAGGACGACGCCATCGCGTTCGCCTGGAACCTGATCACCAAGGAATACGGTCTGCCGGCCGACAAGCTGCTGGTGACGGTCCACACCTCCGACGAGGATGCGGCGGGCATCTGGCGCAAGGTCGCCGGCCTGTCGGACGACCGCATCATCCGCATCCCGACCGACGACAATTTCTGGCGCATGGGCGACACCGGCCCCTGCGGCCCGTGCTCGGAGATCTTCTTCGACCATGGTCCGTCGATTGCCGGCGGCCCGCCGGGCAGCCCGGACCAGGATGGCGACCGCTTCATCGAGATCTGGAACCTCGTGTTCATGCAGTATGAACAGCTGGGTCCGGACAATCTGGTGCCGCTGCCCAAGCCGTCCATCGACACCGGCATGGGGCTGGAGCGTCTGGCCGCCGTCCTGCAGGGCAAGCACGACAACTACGACATCGACCTGATGCGGGCGCTCATCACGGCGTCGGCCGAGGCGACCAAGACCTCGCCGGACGGCGCGCATGCCGTGTCGCACCGCGTCATCGCCGACCATCTGCGCTCGACCTCCTTCCTGATCGCCGACGGCGTGCTGCCGTCGAACGAAGGCCGCGGCTATGTGCTGCGCCGGATCATGCGCCGCGCCATGCGCCACGCCCACATGATCGGTGCGCGCGAGCCGCTGATGCACCGTCTGGTCCCGGCGCTGATCCAGCAGATGGGCGACGCCTATCCGGAGCTGAACCGCGCCCGCGCCCTGATCGTCGAGACGCTGAAGCTGGAGGAGACCCGCTTCAAGCAGACGCTGGAGCGCGGCCTGCGCCTGCTGGAGGATGAAGTCGGCCATCTGGGCGAGGGTCAGCCGCTGGCCGGCGACGTCGCCTTCAAGCTGTACGACACCTACGGCTTCCCGCTCGACCTGACCCAGGACGTTCTGCGCGGCCAGGGCCGGGCGGTGGACGAGGCCGGCTTCAAGGCGGCGATGGACGAGCAGCGCCGCAAGGCCCGCGAATCCTGGGCCGGCTCGGGCGAGGTCGGCACCGAGAAGCTGTGGTACGAGATCAAGGACGAGCTGGGCGCCACCGAGTTCTTCGGCTACGACACCGAAGTCGCCGAAGGCAAGGTGACCGCCATCGTCAAGGGCGATGCCCGCGTCGATGCCGCCAACCTCGGCGATCAGGTGCTGGTCGTCGTCAACCAGACGCCCTTCTACGGCGAATCGGGCGGTCAGGTCGGCGATGCCGGCGTGATCTTCTCCGCCGGCGGGGCCGAGGTCGCGGTGTCCGACACGCTGAAGAAGCTGGGCGCCGTGTGGGCCCATGTCGGCACGGTCACCAAGGGCACCCTCAAGGTCGGCGATGTGGTCGAGCTGCGCGTCGATACCGAGCGCCGCTCCGCCATCCGCGCCAACCACTCGGCCACCCACCTGCTGCACGAGGCCCTGCGCCATCGCCTGGGCGACCATGTCACCCAGAAGGGTTCGCTGGTGGCGCCGGAGCGTCTGCGTTTCGACATCAGCCAGCCGACCGGCCTGAGCGGTGCGGACATCGCCGCCATCGAGGACGAGGTGAACCGCCGCGTGCTGGCCAACAGCGAGGTCATCACCCGCCTGATGTCGCCGGACGAGGCCCGCGCCCAGGGCGCCATGGCGCTGTTCGGCGAGAAGTACGGCGACGAGGTCCGGGTCGTCTCGATGGGCGGCCCGCATGGCGAGCAGGACCGCGACTACTCCATCGAGCTGTGCGGCGGCACCCATGTCCGCCGCACCGGCGACATCGGCGTGTTCAAGATCGTCTCGGAAGGTGCGGTCGCCGCCGGCGTCCGCCGCATCGAGGCGCTGACCGGCACCGGCGCCAAGGCGTGGCTGTCCGAGCGCGACCATCTGCTGACCGAGGCGGCGAGCGTCCTCAAGGTCAAGCCCGACGAGGTCCCGACCCGCGTGGCGGCCCTGGTCGAGGAACGCCGCAAGATGGAGCGCGAACTGGCCGAGCTGCGCCGCCAAGTGGCGATGGGAGGCGGTGCCAAGGCCGACGGCGGCAACGAGGCCAAGGATGTGGCCGGCGTCAAGGTCGCCGCCCGCGTGGTCGAAGGCCTGCCGGCCAAGGACCTCAAGCCGATGGCCGACGAGTTGAAGAAGCAGGTCGGCTCCGGCGTCGTCGTGCTGATCGCGTCCAACGAGGGCAAGGCCTCCATCGTCATCGGCGTGACCGACGACCTGACCGCGACCCTCAGTGCCGTCGATCTGGTCCGTGTCGGCGCCGAGGCGCTGGGCGGCAAGGGCGGCGGCGGCCGGCCGGACATGGCGCAGGCCGGCGGTCCCGACGCCTCGCTGGCACCGGCGGCCATCGAGGCCATCGAAAAGGCGATTGCGGCCAGGAAGGCCTCCTGATCCTGAAAAACAACGGCCCCCGGATCGCTCCGGGGGCCGTTTTTCTGTTGGTGCCCTTTCCTTCAAGGTCCGGCGATGGAACTCCCGACTCTTCCCTTCACCGTGACCGACTGGTCCGCCGTTCCTGTCACCGAGCATCCGGGCGAGACCGGGCTTGCCCGCTGGCGCAGCTTCCATGCCGGCGAACTGCGGGTGCGTCTGGTCGAATACACGCCGGGCTATCTGGCCGACCATTGGTGCGACCGCGGCCATGTGCTGTTCGTGGTCAGCGGTGAGCTGATCACCGAGCTGAAGGATGGCCGCCGCTTCGTCCTGACCGCCGGCATGAGCTATCAGGTGTCCGATTTCGGCGACCATCCCCACCGCTCCTCGACCGAAATCGGCGCCACCCTGTTCATCGTCGACTGACGCCCGATCCGCTGCTCAGGTCGATTTCAGGAACTCCTTGAGGTCGCCCTGGAGGGAGTCCGCGAGGGCAGCCACCGACGCGGCGATGTCGCGGACGGATCGGGCGGCAATGTCGGTGCTCTGCGTCGCGTCGTTGACGCCGGCCACGCTTTCGGCGACGTCGCCGGTCGCTTCCTGCTGGCGCTGCATCGACTGGCCGACCTCCGTCGCGATGCCCTGCACATTGCGGATCGCCGAGCCGATGCGTTGGAAGGCGGTGATGGTGTCGGCCGTCGCCTGCTGGATTTCGGCGACGCGGGCCGCGATCTCGTCCGTCGCCTTCGCCGTCTGTCCGGCCAGCGTCTTGACCTCGTTGGCGACGACGGCGAATCCCCTGCCGGCTTCACCGGCGCGGGCGGCTTCGATGGTGGCGTTGAGGGCCAGCAAATTGGTCTGCCCGGCGATCGAGGCGATCATCTGGACGATCTGCCCGATGGCGCGGGCGCTCTGCGACAGGCTGGCGGCGAGCTGGTCCGATTGCTCGGCCTCCTTCACCGCGTCCATCGCCATTCCCGAAACCGTCTTCATCTGCTGCATGATGTCGGCGACGGCCGCCCGGATTTCCCCGATGGCCCCGGACGCGATCCCCGCCAGCCTGCTGGCGTCGCCGCCGGCCGCGACGAGCTGTTCGGCCGCCTGGCTCATGCGGGTTGCGGATTCGGCGAGCGAGTCCACCGCCTTGGAGACGTTGTCGGCCATGCGGTGATTGTTCGTCACCACCGACCAGGACAGCATCGCCGCCTGATAGCGCCCGTCCCGGTCATGCAGTGCGTTCACGCGCAGGTTCAGCACCTCCGGCCCGACGCGGATGTTGGCGTTGAAGGGCAGGCGCGACGGGTCGCCGATGATCCGGCGCTGATGGGCGGGATTCTTGTGGAAGATGTCGACCGATTGGCCGACGAGCTTGTCGATGGTCGTCGGCAGATAGGCTTCCAGCGGCTTCAGCGTGCGGCGGCTGGTCTCGTTGATGTAATTGATGCGGAAATCGTCGTTGGGATCGCACATCATGACGGCGGTCGGCATCTCGTCGAGCATGCGCAGCAGCCGGTTCATTTCCGCTTCGGCGCGGACCTTTTCCGTCACCACGTTCCAGGTCAGCATCGCCGCCACATAGCGCCCGCGGTCGAACACCGGGGTCACATGCAGGTTGAGGGTTTCCGACCCGAGCCGGATGAGCGTTTCGAACGGCAGATTCTTCGGGTCCGACAGGATTCTGCGCTGGTGGTCCGGATTGCGGTGGAAGATGTCGATGCTCGATCCCACCACCTTCTTGGGCGCGACCTTCAGCAGATGGCTGATCCGGCGCAGCAGCTCCAGCGATTTCGGGTTCGCGTAGGTGATCTGGAAGCTGGGAATTTGACACAGCATCACGGCTGTCGGCACTTGGTCGAGCAGAGTGGTCGCCTCAAGACCAAGCAATTCGCCGGGTTGTTGGTTTCGGATGAACGCGGCCAGCATAAGCGGACTCCGATGTGGAAGGATATGTGTGAACAGAGCCGCTTAAGGCAAAGCTTATGCCAATTCCATAATAGTCCGTAATGCCGATGGTCGGCCTAATAACCGATCAAAACGATTGGTTTTTGGGTTGTGGCGGGTCTTGCAGCATTCAAAATGCAAGGCAATCCGGAACCGGCTGTGCACACTGCCAATCCAGGGGGCTTGCCAGGGCGGGCAGGAATGGCAACACTGGGAACGGAACGATGGGATAGAGTGGTGTCATGCGCTTCACCGGTACCGACCGCTACGTCGCCACCGACGATCTGATGGTGGCGGTCAATGCCGCCATAACGCTGGAGCGGCCGCTTCTGGTGAAGGGCGAGCCGGGCACCGGCAAGACAGTTCTGGCGGTGGAGATCGCCCGCGCGCTGAACAAGCCGCTGCTGTCCTGGCACGTCAAATCGACGACCAAGGCGCAGCAGGGCCTCTACGAATACGATGCGGTCAGCCGCCTGCGCGACAGCCAGCTCGGCGAGGCGAAGGTCCACGACATCGCCAACTACATCGTCCGCGGCAAGCTGTGGGAAGCCTTCGAAGCGCCGGAGCCTCCGGTCCTGCTGATCGACGAGATCGACAAGGCGGACATCGAGTTCCCCAACGACCTGCTGCTGGAACTCGACCGCATGGAGTTCCACGTCTACGAGACCCGCCAGACGATCAAGGCGGCCAAGCGCCCCATCGTCATCGTTACCTCCAACAACGAGAAGGAGCTGCCGGACGCTTTCCTGCGCCGCTGCTTCTTCCATTACATCCGCTTCCCCGAGCGTGAGACGATGGAGCGCATCGTCGAAGTCCATTATCCCGGCCTGAAGTCGGCCCTGCTGCGCGAGGCGCTGAACCTGTTCTATGACCTGCGCGAGGTTCCAGGCCTGAAGAAGAAGCCCTCCACCTCGGAGCTGCTGGACTGGATCAAGCTGCTGATGGTCGAGGATGTCGATCCGGAGACCCTACGGGCCAAGGACGCCCGCACCCTGATCCCGCCGCTGTGCGGCGCGCTGCTGAAGAACGAGCAGGACGTGCATACGCTGGAACGGCTGGCGTTCCTGGCAAAGCGGGGGCGGTGAGCGGGACCTTCGATCTTCGGCCTGCCTTCCGGCCGCAAGCCAACGATCATATCCCGCACTCTCCGTGACGATGCCCTGCCCATTCCTTCGGGCAGGGCATGTCGGGGATCCGTTACGGACGGTTGGGGTACAGGCCTGCGGTCGCGATGCAGACGGTCTGCCCGATCGCCGGGGACTGGGTGGAAACCTTCTGGGTGGCTCCGGCGGATGCGGGTGCGATCGCCACGGTGCCGCCGGTGATGCCGGTGTTGGGAACCGTTATGCTGCCGCTGGCCGTGCCGGCGGCATGGGCCGCCGTGCCGGAAGCCGGGCCGACGGTGTTGTACGGCCCCTTCAACGTGGCACCGCTGCTGGCATCGTCGAAGACGGTGGCGCCGAGATAGACGGTGCCCGTGGTCGGGGCCGAGACTGGGGTGCCGGCAGCGGTGATGGGCATGCTGACGGCTCCGGTGAAGGGAACGGTGGTCGAGCCTCCCGATCCGCCGCCCGTACCGGTGAAGGTGGCGGCGTGGGTGTGGGGCTGCAGCGGAACCTGGGCCGCCGACAGCAGCAGTTCCTGCTGGCCGACCTTGGCGCCGATGGCGATGTTCGCCAAGCCCGGGCCGGTGCCGGTGCCGATGGGGGCGCGGCCGCGCAGGTCGGGGATGCCGAAGAGATCTGCGTTGTTGCCGCCGTAGCGGTAGCCGATCAGGGCGAATAGCGCCTGGTTTTCGCGGACCGCCAATGTCCGGCCATCGGCAACGACGTAGCCCTGCGGGCACCAGTCGAACGAGTAGGTGCAGATCGTGCCGATGTAGGGCTCGACGTTGCAGGCGGCGGCGGGCGTGCTGAACAGAGCCAGAGTGCTTGTCATCGCAAAGGCGGCGGATATGAAAATCTTGCGCATGACTATGTCCTTGGTGTTTTAAGAATCCGGTTGTCGGTTGTTCAATCGGGCCCGGTTATGGGCGGTTCGGGTAAAGGCCGTTGGCGACGATGCAGACGGTCTGTCCGATCGCCGGGGACTGGGTGGAAACCTTCTGGGCGGCGCCGGCGGATGCGGGCGCGACCGTCACGGTGCCGCCGGTGATGCCGGTGTTGGGAACCGTTATGCTGCCGCTGGCCGTGCCGGCGGCAACGGCCGCCGTGCCGGAAGCCGGGCCGACGGTGTTGTACGGCCCCTTCAACGTGGCACCGCTGCTGGCATCGTCGAAGACGGTGGCGCCGAGATAGACGGTGCCCGTGGTCGGGGCCGAGACTGGGGTG
>Ga0206116_1000210_pt1 | contig 84270 bp, 85 predicted proteins | sample 3A1Ametagenome_FD_178000 | JGI IMG/M metagenome (GOLD analysis project Ga0206116, IMG submission 178000) | Enriched microbial communities from leaf-cutter ant dump, University of Wisconsin, Madison, United States - 3A1A | ecosystem: Environmental > Terrestrial > Nest > Insects nest > Nest dump...
GAGATAAATAAGAAAGAGGCTCCAGCTTCATGGGAACATACTTAATCAGTTGTTTAGAAATTAATCCGCTCTCTTTCTTCTTTCACATTATGCCTACTCTAATATATTCTATGTAAACATAGGAGAAGTTAAGGGACATGAAGACCAAATAACCTTAATGAACCTTCATGCCTTAATGGTTTTTCTTCTTTGAAACATAAAGAATCCGTCATCTTCAAGTTTTTGAACTACCGAATCCATATAAAACAAAAAAACCGGCATTTGCCGGTTCATGCTATCTATTGGTCTTGTTTTACAGTTGTTGAGCGACAAATTCCCAGTTGACAATGTCGAACCAGTTCTTGATATAATCAGCCCTTTTATTCTGATATTTGAGGTAATAAGCATGCTCCCATACATCCAGTCCGAGCAGCGGTGTGCCTTTCAAATCAGCATCGGGCATCAGTGGGTTATCCTGGTTGGGAGTAGAACCGATTTTAAGAGCATTGCCATCTTTTACGAGCCAGGCCCAACCGGAACCGAAACGACCGGCAGCTGCTTTGCTGAACTCCTCTTTAAAAGATTCGAAAGAACCGAAGTTGGCTTGCAGCGCATCCGATAATTTAGCAGGTATTTTGCTACCACCCGGTTTCATGGCTTTCCAGAAGAAATCGTGGTTCCAGGCGCCGCCGGCATTATCTCTTACTTTCTGGCTGTATTTTTTGATATGCTTAAAGATCTCAGACGCATCTTTCACATGAATGTGATCGGCCGCAATGGCATCATTGACATTCTTGATATAGGCTGCATGATGTTTGGAGTAGTGAATGTTCATGGTTTCCTTATCGATAACAGGTTCCAGTGCATCAAATGCATAAGGCAGAGGAGCCTGTTTGAAAGTAAAGGCATCTCCACATTCCGTAGCGGCTTGTGCCTGATCTGTAACGAGCGGTATAGTGACCATCGTAGCTGCCGTAGCTTTGGCAGTATTGAGGAGAAATTTTCTTCTGTCCATAATTTCTAGCTTTCAAATGACTACTAAACTTATTAAATTATAGTCCGGATGCCATGGCTATTGGGCTTTTTTAATAATTTCTAACAAATAGCAGACATGCAACCGGTTAAAATTATAGTCTTTTTCCGGTAAAGGCAACCGTTGAAATTTCATCTCCCGGTACAGCATGTTATATAAGGTTCTGATATTGCAGGGATCCGCTGCAGCCCGTTGACCATTAATTTTCTGAATCCGGCGGGTAAATGATGCGGGAAGAATTTCTTTTACTTTGTCTTTCCAGGTCAGTCCGGCAACAGGAGCATCACTGCGATCTTTTCTGAAATCTATTTCCAGCGGTATAAAGTAATGCCGGAAAGCCAGATCGAGATAGGTTTTCTCTTCCCAGCGGGCTTCATGAGGCAGGGCGTAGAACAGGTGCAGGAAGTCCCGGTGCCACATTGGCAGCATCCATTGTCCGCCGAAATATTCGAACAGCCGGACACTATTTACGATGAATTTGCTCAACCTGTTCTCACTCAGCCATTGCTGGTAGCTGTCCCAGGGATCGATGTGTTGTTCAAATTTGTCGGTTGTTAGTCCGTGCTTCTGCAGGATGTAATCTCCTGTCCGGATCGGGTAATTCTTCAGGAAGCTACCGCCGGCAATGTCTCCGCAATAGCCCGGTATGACGACAAAATCTTCACTTAAAACACCTTTCTGAGATAGTGCAAATAGGGCGAAAAAATCCTGCTCATGCGGTAAAGACTGGTAGTGATGATTATGTAAGGCGTATTGTTCCCAGGCTTCAGTGAAAAAATACTGGAAGGCTTTGTCCAGGTAAGGGATAAAATGCCAGTCGATCTTCAGTTGTTTTGCGACCTTATGTGCCGTATGTACTTCCGGGCTGAATTCCTTCCCATAGGTGTAGGCATGCAGGTTGGGAACCTGCGCCTGTATAAGTATGCTGAGCAGTAGCCTGGAATCGTAGCCACCGGATAAAGGTATCCAGATCGGTCTGCCTTCTGCAAACCGGGCGATCTGTTCCGCCCATTGGTGGGTGATCTCCAGGAATTGTTGGTTAAATGCTGTTGTGCGGGGTGTTTTTTCTGAGATAAAGTGATCGAAGTACCGCTGCAGCCGGGTATTATTACCGGGAATATCGACAATAAGAACGTGTCCTGCCGGGATCGTCTTCCATCCGGGAAGCAGCGTCTCAGAACCTTGCGTGCAGTATATCTTTGCAAGTGAAGCGACCGCTTCCGGAGAAAAGCTTAGTTGGCCTGCTGGCTGCGGAGTGCATGCAATCTGTAATGCTTGGTCCTTTATAGTATAAAAGAGTGGGAAGGAGGCTGCTGTATCCGTCCATACTTTTATTTCGTTTTTCTTCAGTAGAATAGCTGCGAAGCAACCTTTTACCTGCTCGATAGCGGTTTCAAAATTTTCTTTACTCCAGTCGCCGGCAGTCCTGTACAATCTTTGCTGATCGTCGAATGCATAGCCGATGAAATGGATGCCCTCATTTTCAGACCAGGTATATTTTCCGGGATAATCCAGGCGGAGCTCAATTCTCATGACGTGTCAATTGCTTTACAAATATCAGGAGATAGATATTGAAAATCACACTAACCAGGCAAAATAGCCACATTGTTCCTGCAAAATGACCCCAATATCCGCCTATTAACAGTATGATGATCCTCGCCAGGAAAAAAGCAATATTATATCCCAGCTCCCATTTCAGGCGACCTTTTACGTCCACCAGCATACTGAGCGGCGTGACAACCAGGCTGGTGCCGTACCAAAGTGCCAGGTAGCGGGCAATTTCTCCTGCACCCCGCCATGCTTCGCCAAATAGTAAGCTGAACAGGTCAGGTCCCCAGCCTAAAGCCAGTATAACCGGGATCAGCGCTAGTCCTGTCAATGCCAGGAAGATATTTTTGGTCAGCTGTTGCAACGCTTTGTGGGAAGAAGCCATACTGGCATCCCTGAAATAGGCTTGTCCTACGGCGCTGGTAACAACACCTAAAGGAGCCTGTATCAGGCGGTTGGTGAAGGTATAGAGTCCTACTGATGCCGGGGTGAAAAAGAAATTCAGCAGGTAAAAGATCGCGTTCCTGGAAAAAGCATTCAGCAGTGAAGACCAGGTGCCGTATTTTGGAAACTGCCCGTAGGCCTTCAGCGGATGGATGACTGTGGAGGTGTCTGTCTTCCATGCTTTTGTAATGACCGGTAAGAGCAGGAGAGAGGAGGCAATCTGACCAGTTATAAACCCTTGTATAAGATATACTTGACTGCTTTTAATTAAATAAGGAATACAACTGATTGCTCCTGCAAAGAATGCCTGCAGTATCCTGCTTTGATTGATCAGCCGGTAATGCTGATGCCGGTTGCAATAGGTGATAGTCGGCTGGTATATTCCGTTAATGAACACGCTGACCGGAATCCAGAATAGAAAATAATGTTGTTCATTAAAAAGTGGAGTTACCCGGTAGAGACCTAACAGCAGTAAAAGTCCTATGGAAAAAAGCGTGGAATACCGGATAGCCTTTTTGTATAATGCGATACTGGTGGTTTCATCGGAAGGTAACATTAAAGCCTGGTCCAATCTGAAGTTATTGACCTCGAACAGGATCATGACAGAGGCAAGAAAAAGGCCGAATTGAGCGAAGTCTGCCGGGGAATAGATTCTGGGATGGATAAATGCAAAGCCCAGGTTGATCAGCTGTACCAGAAACAATCCAGAGAACAGCCACATGACTTTCTGAAAGAATGTTTGTTTGCTCACGGTCCGTACATTGGACGGTTAAGATAAGTAATTTGCCGGATTAGGATGCGCCGTCGTTTTTCGGGAGAAAATCGGATAGAAAGAGTATATTGAAGAGATGAAGAGATATCTCATTGTTGTTTTGTTGTTTTTATCATTGGCAGATATATTATCGGTGCTTGCACAGGATAATCCTTTCAGGAGTGTGGAGCAGATGGCCCGCCTGCTGGAAGGTTCATGGATCGCTAAGGATTTTGTGTATGAGCCCGGTGCTCCTTTCTTCGGGACAAAAGAGCAAAAAGCGGAGGTTGACAGCCGGATGAAAACGATGGTGGACTTGTATATGCCTAAAATGCAGCTGGAATTGCAGAAAGGTGGCAAGATGCTTTATTCTGTTGTTGCTCAGAATGAGAAGCCGAAACTGCATAAAGGCCGCTGGCGCCTGGAACAGGACGGAGATATATTGATACTCGAGTTTGGAAAGAATGAACGGGATACTTTGAAGCTACTGCATGTAGATGAAAATGAGATAGAAAGCTTTATCGATGATGGCAGTTCCCGGATGATTGTAGTCTGGACGCGGAAATGAATGAATTAATGTAAAAATTGAGATAATTGGCAAATTAATGTGACAATGTGTCGATGGATCAATGAATGCTAACGCGACGCTGAGGTGAAAATAGAGGATATTAGATAATTAGCAAATGAGTTAATGTGAAAATGAAGATAATTAGAGAATTAATATGACAATGTGAGACCATTCAGCAACTGACTACGATAGCTATCTGGATCGAGGCCCCGGTCTCTACAGCCCTTTCCTTACACGCACAAACAGGTAACTATTAGTAGCAGGTCGAGCCCCTGCTTACGCAGGTGGTGAAAGGTGCTGTAGTGAAAAAACGCATTTAGGAACCTATTGCAAATATGGACATCGGCAAATACGGTGATCAGATAGCTATCGGATCACCGTATTTGAGCTTATAATCATCGTCTTTTATCAACAAATAAGGTGGTCAATGGTCCGTCGTCGGATCCACTTCATTATCACATTTGCACATTATCCTCATTTTATCTGCAGATACTGTGGTCTATTGTCCGTGGTCCATTGTCCAACTGTCACATCGTCACATTGACATATTCTTCCAGCCTTTCTAACCAGCAAACACAATCGTCCATCGTCTGATAACCATGGTCTGGTTTAAATCATTTGCTAATTTTCCCATTATCACATTTGCATATTAAGCCATATCGCCCCGCCTTTATGACGGCTTAAAACGATATCCTTTCAGGAATTCGGTGATGTGCATCCGTTTTTTACCTTCGATCTGAACCTCTATCAGGTTGAGCCAGCCGTTAGCACATTTGATCCGCAGGAAGTTTTTACCATCCGTATCAAAAGTACCGTTCAACTGGTCAGCATGAAGATGTTGAATTTCTGTCTTATAGATTTTGAGTAGTTTGCCGTCCAGGTTTGTATAGGCAGCAGGAAAAGGAGAGAGTCCCCGTACCTTGTTGTGTACTTGTTCTACGCTCTGGTTGAAATCAAGGATACAATCCTCTTTGAAGATCTTGGGAGCGTGTTTGATTTCGGTATCCGGTTGCGGTTGGCTGTGATAATCGCCGGATTCAATGGCCCGGACCGTTTTCAGGGTCAACTGTGCACCTGCAGACATCAACTTATCGTGCAGCGTTCCGGCATCATCATCCGGGCTGATGGCTACTTTTTTGCTGAAAAGAATATCTCCGGTGTCGATCTCATGCTGCAGGAAAAAGGTCGTTACACCTGTATGTGTTTCTCCGTTGATGATCGCCCAGTTGATCGGCGCAGCGCCTCTGTATTCGGGTAACAAGCTGGCATGGAGATTAAAGGTACCGATAGCAGGCATTTTCCAGACGACTTCCGGTAACATTCTGAAAGCAACTACGATAAACAGGTCGGCCCGGGTATCTTTCAGTGCCTGGAGAAAAGCTTCATCTTTGAGCTTCACGGGTTGTAAAACCGGTAAGTGATGATCCAGCGCGTATTGCTTCACAGCGGAGACCTGAACCTTTTGCCCTCTTCCGGCAGGTTTATCCGGGGCGGTGACAACAGCAGCTATATCATAACCGTTTTTGACCAGTATATCCAGGCTCTCTACTGCGAAGGCCGGTGTTCCCATGAAAACTATACGAAGCGGTGCAGACATATTTCAAAGGTAGTGGTTTTTCGTGCAAACGGTATCTCCGGAAAAACAAAACCACGGCAGTAACTACCGTGGTTTGTGTAAATATTGTAATGGAGAAATGCTTACGGGTAGAATTTCTTCCTTTCTGCTGCATAGTCGCGGATGATCTGTGCCGGCTCGAAACGGCTGCCGAACCTGTCTCTGAGTCTTTCCAGGATATCGAGTGTGCCGGACACTGTCAGCGTATCCATGTATCTGAACGGACCGCCCAGGAAAGGAGGGAAGCCGAGCCCGAAGATCGCTCCGACATCTCCGTCTGTTGGATTTTCAATAATGCCTTCCTGCAGACATAACGCTGCTTCGTTAATCATTGCCATGGCACAGCGCATACGGATGTCATCTATATCGAATTTTTTACGGTTATTACCTCCGTAAAAAGAATAGATCTCCGGATCGACCTGGCCTTTGACTTTACGGCCTTTTTCATCGTATTTATAAAAGCCTTTTTTGTTTTTGCGACCTTTGTAACCAGCTTTAGCCAGCTGTAAAAGCGTGGTGCTGATCTGCATATTCCTTTCTGCGACGATCGCTTTCATAAGATCTCCGCTCATGATGTGTGCGCCTACATCTATGCCTACTTCATCTGCCAGCGTGATAGGTCCTACTGGAAATCCAAATTTGTTCATCTCGTTGTCAATCTGCAAGATGTCACCTCCTTCATCGAGCATCAGTTGAGCTTCGTTCATCAGTGGTGCAAGAATCCGGGTTGTGTAGAATCCCGGTCCATCGTTGACCACGATCACCGTCTTGCCCTGGCGTACACCCACATCATAGCAGGTAGACAACACCCATTCTGCAGTTTGTTCGGTTTTGATGATTTCCAGCAGCGGCATCTTTGGAACGGGAGAGAAGTAGTGCATACCTATGACCAGCTCCGGTCTTTGTGATGCTCTGGCGATCTCTTTGATCGGCAACGCTGAAGTATTGGAGGCGAAGATGCAGTCTTCACTGATGACGGCTTCCACATCTTTTACAACACGCTGTTTCAGGCTGATATCTTCAAATACGGCTTCGATCACGATGTCAGCATTGCTTATGTCTTTATAGTCAAGCGTTCCGCTGAGCAGGCCCATGGTCTGCTGCAATTCTATTTCCGTCATTGCTTTCTTCTTCACCCGTTTGCTCAGGTCGTCGTAGATCGTCTTGTAAGCGCTGTTGATCATATCCTGGTTGATATCCTTGAGCAGTACCCGGATATTGTCTTGCATACTTACCTCCGCTATACCGGCTCCCATAAAACCGGCACCCAGCACAGTCATGTTCTGAACCTTTTTAGGAGCTACACTGTATGGATTCTTTTTCTTCTCCGTCATGTTGAAGAAGATATGAATAAGCTGACGGCTGACCGGGCTGAGGATCAGTTCTTCGAATTTGACGGCTTCCGCATCCAAACCGGCTTTCATACCCTGATTCCAGCCAATTTCAACGCATTCTATAATCTTGTAAGGAGCAGGATAATTACCCTGTGTCATTTTGTCTACGGATTTCCTGGCTTCTTTAAAGACGATGTTGCTGAACGGTGTTTTTTCCAGGGCGATAGTAGTCAGTTTTTCCTGTAATGCACCTGCACCGGCTTTAAAGTCGATGTGATATCTGTCCCTGGTCAGTGGCTTAGCCAGCAGCTCTTCAGCCAGCCTGGTTGCTGCATTATGCAAAGCGCTGACGTGCACCACTTTATCAACTAAACCCATTTTAAGAGCAGGTATGGAGAAGATATTCTTGCCGGTCAGCATCATATCGAGCGCTTTCTGCAGACCGATGAGTCGTGGCAAACGTTGTGTTCCGCCTCCGCCCGGCAACAGCCCGAGCTTGATCTCCGGTAAAGCCAGTTTAGTGCTTTTGTCGTCGCTGGCGATCCGGGCGTGACAGGCCAGCGCTATTTCCAGACCGGCGCCCAGGCAGTTGCCATGAATAGCTGCTACGACCGGTTTTTCAGAGGCTTGCAGTTTGTTGAGAATTGCATGCCCTCTCCGCGTGACCGGCTCGAAATCACCGCGTTTGGTTACTTTGGTAAAAGATTCGATATCGGCTCCGGCGATAAAATCTTTCTTTCTGCTGATCAGGATAATCGCTTTAACTTGTTCGTTTTCCTGCAGTTCGGTGAATACTTCATCGAATAAGCCGATCACATCCGGTGATATTTTATTGATCTTTTCACCTTTCTGATCCATCCAGATGGTGGCAATGCCGTTCCGGATATCTATGTTGTAATAATCTTCTTTCTTCATAACGCTGTTGATTTTCCAGATGAGGGCGCTAGCCGATCTTTTCTTCAACTTTATCCAGTATTTCTTCCACTTTATGGATCGCTTCTTTTGCTACCTTTTGAGCTTTCTGTTTGGTAGTTTCATAGCGCTCAATGATCATGGCATGTCCGTGCGCACCTGCTGCACAGGCAGCCAGCAGCGCATATTTTCCACCTTCATCGATCAGCCTGTTGGCTGCAGTTGTCGCTAATCTGGCACCGGTTGCACCGAATGGATGCCCGATGGAAAGGGAGCCACCACGGGTATTGAATTTATCCATATCCACTTGTCCGACTGCCTGATTCCAGCCGAGTTTGTTTTTACAAAACTCTTCATCAGCCAGGCATTTGAGGTTGGCCAGTACCTGACCTGCAAAAGCTTCATGAAATTCAATCACATCCATCTCTTCCAATGTGAGACCGGTTTTCCGGAGCACTTTCGCTGTAGCATAGGCCGGACCCAATAGCAGCTCATCGTACAGGTCCTGACCGGTGAATGCCCAGTCTACAATTACGGCTTTAGGTGTGAGGCCCAGCTCTTTAGCTTTGTCTTCTGACATCAGCAGGATGGCTGTGGCACCGTCTGTCAGGAAAGAAGCGTTAGCAGCAGTGATGGTTCCTACATATTTATCAAAGGCCGGTTTTAATTTAGCCAGCTTTTCAACGGAGGATGCTCCCCGAACCCCATTGTCGCGGTCGATCGGTTTAAATGCCGGCGGCAACAGTACCGGTGTGATCTCTTTTTGCAGGTGTCCGTCTTCATAAGCTTTTGCAGCCAGGCGGTGGGAGCGTACTGCAAATTCGTCCTGTTCTTCGCGGGTAACACCGTAGCGTTGTGCAAGGATCTCGCAATCATAACCCATTGTTCTGCCGGTGATGTATTCGGCAACTGCCGGCTTTTCAGGTACGAGATCCGCCGGTTCCAGGGATTTCAGGAAGGCAAAGTATTCTTTCGGTGTGCTCATCTTCTGGTTGAGGAAGAGCTTTTTGCGCATTTCCTTGCGAAGACCTATAGGCGTATCGGTCGTATTGTCTGTTCCGCCGGCAATAACGACATCCGATTCACCGACCATGATGCTCATGGCTGCAGATACAATAGCCTGGTTGGCGGAGATACAAGCCTGTTTTACAGTATGTGCCGGTGCTGTAACCGGTATGCCTGCGGTGACTGCGGCTTCCCGGGCTACATTTTCTGTTTTGATATTGGAGATGACATTACCATAAACTACTTTATCGACGATAGCGGGATCAATACCTGTCTTGTCGATCAGACCTTTGATTGCAAACTGCCCGAGTTGATAGGACATCAGGTCGGTATAATCTGTTCCGGATTTCAGAAACGGCGTCCTGGTTCCATCTATGATCACTACTTTTCTGCTCATTGTTAATGATTTTGCCTTAAAACTATCAAATTCAATGCGTACATAGGAAAAGCTTATGTTATGTTAGTTATATCAATGGGAGTGAGGTCTGAAATGCAGCGTGTCTGATCGCATGAATTCAGTAAATGGGCATTGCACCCATTCCATTCTCTTCTTCAGTTCAGTGATGTGTGCCAGGTGGTGCCTGCAATGCCAGGCGTAGCTGTTCAGGCTTTCAAAGAGGCTGATGGATCTGCTGTGTTCCGGATGAATGAATTGTTTGTCAAAATCTTCTTTGTTCAAGGTCCGGAGCAGTGCGGTCCAGCGGTAATGGAGACCTTCCAGGATGAGCAGGCTGTGAATGACGGGCAAAAACTTTCCGTCGGATAGTTCTGCCCATTTATCTTCCCGGTAGGGTTTGATCACGGGGTTGTCTTCAGTGAGCGCCAGCTTGAAGCGTGTATAAGCATGTGCGTGACTGTCGGCACAGTGATGTACTACCTGCCGGATGGTCCAGCCTCCGGGCCGGTAAGGAGTGTCCAGCTGTTCGTCCGTCAGGTGCGCAGTTGTCTTCCTGAGCTTTTCCGGAAATTCCGCTATGATGCTGATGTATTCCTGCTGATGTTCAACGGAAAAACCGGGAACCTGGCCAGACCGGCCTACCGGATACCTGAGCGATTCGGGAGAAGGATTGTTCATAGCAGGCGTTTTAAGTGATTTTGTTTACCGGGAAAAGAAACTCATTAAATTACAAAACGCATGACTATGAACAGACTAAGTCTCAGGGAAAGGAGATCATCTTTATGTTAAGCCGGTTGTTATAGATTTCTCAGGACAGGAACGGGGCTAATCTGCGTCCAGGAACTTTTCAATGACAGGTACGATGAAGTCTGTGTCCTTATAGCCTGGTTGCAAAGTAGTGATCTCACCGATGTATTCGCCGTGGCCGCCCGGTATAATGGCTAGTTGTGAGCCGTTTATCAAACGATGTATTTCGACTGCGTGCTCAGGAGTCATGACGTCTTTATCGCCGATAACGATCAGGACCGGTGCTTTGACAGCCCTGAGCTGTTCATCTGTTATATCCTGGAATTCTACCATTCTTTTGGCACATTTATCATGCATTACCTGCAGGTGATCCGGATCCGGAGCTACTGCAATGTAGGCATCCTTATATTGCCCGGGCATATGTTCCAGTTGGGCTTGCTGCATGAATTCCCAGAACGCTGCCGGCGCTCCGTTACGTTTGAATAATGCAGAAGCACAAATGATCTTATCGACCAGACCGGGGTGCCGGATCGCTAGCTGCATAGCTGTTGTGCCTCCGTTACTGAACCCTAGAAAATCAGCCCGGTCGATATCCAGGTTGTTTAAAAGTGCCGCTATATCATCCGCATCCTGTTCAAAAGAAAGATCACTTTCTCTGTCATAGGTACGGCCATGCGCCTGCAATTCTACACCTATAACCTGCCGGTGCATGGAAAGCAGCGGAATGATCCTTCCGAAAGAGGTCTGGATCGTGGAGCCTCCTCCGTGCACCAGGATGAGCGGTTTTCCCTGGCCGTAGATTTCGTAGTACATCTTCAGCCCGTTTACTTCCGAATAGCCTTTGTTAAAACTCATGTTGAATATTGATTGGATTTCAATTTAATAATAGCAACAATTATCAGTGTTTGTATATAGCTGCCGGCATGATTATTCTTAACACGCAGTTCCTGCTGAGCTTGTAGATTCTGCGGCAGGGGGCGAATGGATAGCCCGCAATCTCTACGGTCGTAGAGATGAGGACTATGAATGAGCACCCGTCCGCCGCCCGGAAATTATTGAAGGATAGGAAGATAGCGTTCTTCGATTACCCGGAGATGATGGAGCTCGTGTCCTACAATACAGTATCCCAGGCTGATGACGTCGATTTCCTGACCGTTAGCGCGACCTACCGTATTCAGTACGGCGGGAGAAAATCCCTTGAAAAGAAAATAGGTGCTCATCCGCAGGGCGACCATTTCGTCGGTGAGCTCGGCTATGCTCCGGTCATTGGCAAAGCTGTTAGCGGCATAGGCATTTTCTTCGAAGCCCGGGAGAGCGATCAGGTCCTGCCTGGCAAAGGTCAGTGCGCGGTAAGACATGATCCGTTCGGTATCGATCATGTGTTGCAGCAGCTCATTCAGGGTCCATTTACCGGGAAAATAGGACTGTTGGTGCAGCAGTTCCCACTTTTCTACCGGAAGCGACTGAAGGCGTTTGAGGGAATAGGCGAGCGCTTCTTCCAGCGTGTCTTCCTGTACGGCATTGATATAGCTGTGATAAAATGCCGGTACGATATGGTTGTCGCTTCGTTTCATAGGGCTAAAATAGAGCTTTTAGCTGCATGCATGGCGGTATGCATTAATTCTATCTGCTAAAAATTTATCTTTGTGGCATGGCCGGCAGTACTTTCGGACAAGCATTCCGTATTTCGACATTTGGTGAATCTCACGGCAAAGGGCTGGGAGTAATTATAGATGGTTGCCCAGCTGGGCTGACGATCAATGAAGAAGCGATTCAGCAGGAGCTGGACCGGCGAAAACCCGGTCAGTCTGCCATTGTTACGCAGCGTAAGGAAGAAGATACGGTACAGATTCTTTCGGGTATTTTTGAGGGCCGTACAGAAGGTACACCGATCGGTATGATCATCTATAACGGGGATCAGAAGTCCAAGGATTATGATCACATCAAAGACCGGTACAGGCCATCTCATGCGGATTATACCTTTGATGCCAAGTATGGTCACCGCGATTACAGGGGCGGCGGCCGCTCTTCTGCCAGAGAAACGGCTGCGAGGGTTGCTGCGGGTGCTGTGGCGAGGCAATTACTGGCGCAGGCCGGCATCTCGATCCACGCATATGTTTCCAAGGTAGGTCCGATCGGGCTCACACTTTCTCATGATGAAGTGGATCTTTCTTTAGTGGATACCAATGATGTCCGTTGCCCGCATCCTGAAACGGCGGAGCAAATGATCCGGCTGATCAAAGAGGTGAAAAAAGACGGAGATACCATTGGCGGAATTGTAACCTGTGTGGTGAAAGGTGTGCCTGCGGGATTGGGGGAACCGGTTTTCGATAAGCTGCATGCTGATCTGGGCAAAGCCATGCTGAGCATCAATGCAGCAAAGGGTTTTGAGTATGGCAGCGGCTTCGAAGGTGTAGAGCTTCGCGGCAGCGCACATAATGATGCGTTCTATTATGAAGACGGAGAGGTCCGCACGCATACGAACAGGAGTGGCGGTATACAGGGGGGCATCTCCAACGGCATGGATATATATTTTAAAGTCGCTTTTAAATCTGTAGCTACGATCATGAAGGGCCAGAATTCTATCGATAAGTACGGCAATGAAGTAGAGGTGACGGGTCGGGGGCGGCATGATCCGTGCGTATTACCCAGGGCTGTGCCGATCGTCGAAGCAATGGCTGCGCTGGTATTAGCTGATCATTGGCTCCGGCAGCGTATGGCTAAGCTTACATTTTAAAATTTCCGGTATTTTTCCTGGCTGAAAGAACTATTAAGGCAAGAAAGATTATCCAAGTGAGAGTTCTTCATGCTTGACTTTCTTCATGATTTAAAGAAGAGAACCATTAAGGTATGAAGGTTCATTAAGAGTTATCTGGTTCTCAATGTTTCTTATTCTTCATGGTTCAAAAAGGAAAAACATTAAGGGATTAAGGGGCATTAAGGTTGACAGGTTCTCAATGTTTCTTGATCCTCTCTAAAGCACCAAGGGTTAAACAGATTGATTCTTCATGCTTAAAAAGGAAAACCATTAAGGCATGAAGGTGCATTAAGGGTTATCTGGTTTTCATGCTCCTTAATCTCTTCATAGTTTAAGAAAAACCATTAAGACATGAAGGTTTATTAAGGTTTACAGGCTTTTTAATAGCTCTTAATCTCTCTTAATAGTTTGAAATAGAACGATTAGAGTATAGCTACTTATTATGATTGTATTAGATTCTTAATGTTCCTTAATTCCTTAATGGTTAAAAGAAAAACATGAAAGCATGATCGAAATGAAGAAAGAAATAATTCCTGGTTGCCGTTAACCAAGCGCTGCTTCTACAAATTCCTGTAATTTACCTTTAGCGCGCATTTTAACCAGCACATCTATGTTTTTGTCTGCCTTGAGTACCTTTTTATTTTGAGTATAGTAATCTATTACGGCATTCAGACCTGCCAGATTACCGGCTACCTCATTATTGAAATCCTGGTTTTCGAGAGCATATTTAGTCCAACCTCCGAAGAAGATCGTCAATAGCTTCGGAGATGTTGTCATAAAAGAGACAATGTTCTGGCGTAAAGTTATCGTGATATTAGGGCTTCCCATGACCCATTCTACAATGAATTTTTCGGTGGCTTTCCTGTTGCTTTCTTTCTGATCCTGCAGTGGCGTAGCCATCAGCCAGTCAAAAGCCGCTATGACGTCTTTTTCGTAGAGCGCATAGTCTTCAGCCGTTTTAAATTCGTATTTAGGTACTTTGAAATCACCGGCATATATGACTGTCATTAAACCGGCGAACAACAGGGTGAATAATATTTTTTTCATGACTTTGGTTTTGGATAATTTATTAATTGTGATAATAATATAAAATCAGCATAATTTATTATGCCGGCCCTGGATAATTTTAGGAAAACCGTGACAAATTGTTACCTGGACAGCTCTTTAAGTCTTTGTTTCTTATCCCGATATTGATAAGGATCAGTATAAGCGCGCTAATACCTATATCCATCATGTATCTGTGAACATAATGAATAAATATGATCTGAAGAAGATCTGGAATCTTACTAATTCTTTCAATGCATGATGGGGCGGAATCGTATTCAGCAGCATATACCGGTTGAGTATGAGAATAAAGGCTTAAATACCCGGAATCTGATGCTACAGGTATGTTTTATTGCGGTTCCGGCAAACGGACAGTAATTGTAGCTCTCGTTTCTTTATAATCGAAAATTATTTTTTAAATATTGATATTTATTTATTGTTTTTCGATAAATATAAATACTTTTGATAAGAGATGGTTCTAAAATAGAATAACTATGGAAATCAAAATTGGCACTGAGCAGATCCTTAGATTGTTGTACATCCTTTCCTGGATCATATTTATTGGTGTATGTGTAGAAGCGGGCGGCTTTATCTTCAATGCTCTTTTAATGCTGGTATTCAACCCGGCGGATCTGAAAATTTTCTGGCAGCAGGTGGATCTATCGGGCCTTTACGAGTATGACCGGGGATATTTTGGAGTAGTGACTTTGTTCATGATCATAGTGGCGGTCATGAAGGCTCTTATATTTTACCTGATTGTAAAAATTCTTCATGATAAAAAACTGGATATGTTTCGTCCTTTCAGTAAAGAGGTAGAGCGTTTTATTTTCAAAGTAGCTTACCTGTCATTTGGTATAGGTTTGTTTTCACACTGGGGAGTTAACTATTCTAAATGGCTGATGGAGCAAGGTGCGGAAATGCCGGATCTGCATTACCTGCGACTGGGCGGTGCGGATGTGTGGCTGTTCATGGGCGTTGTGCTCCTGGTGATTGCACATATTTTCAGGAGAGGAGTTGAAATGCAGACTGAAAACGATTTAACTATATAGCTTATGCCGATAATAGTCAACCTGGATGTAATGATGGCTAAGCGAAAGATGTCGTTGAATGAGTTATCGGAAAAGGTGGATCTGACGTTGTCCAATCTCTCTATTTTAAAGACCGGTAAAGCCAAGGCTATCCGGTTCAGTACGCTTGAAGCCATCTGTAAAGCATTGGATTGTCAGCCGGCGGACATCCTGGAGTACCGTCCTGATCCGGAGTGATCGGTGTTCTTATAACGGACGGTACTGCGGCAGGGGCAGAGTGGATAGCTCCTGACGGCAGGAAGGACTATGAACGATGACCCGCCCGGCCGCCCGAAAAAAGAAAAGACTGCCAGGAAATCTCTTTGATTATCCGGACAGCCTTATTTATAGGGTATCAGTATTGAGTTCAGCTTCGGTCCCGTTTGGAGGAGCGGATGATCAGGCGGAGCGTCCGGTCGTAATTGAGGTAGTTGTAGACCCACCCGGTGAATACAATCAGCTTGTTCCTGAAGCCTACCAGTGACATCAGGTGTACGAACATCCAGGCGATCCAGGCAACAAAACCTCCGATTTTCAGCTTCTGACCGGGGAAATCCACTACGGCTTTGTTCCTGCCTACGGTCGCCATAGAGCCTTTGTCATAATATTTGAACGGTTCAGGCGACTGACCTTTGATCTTTCTCTGGAGGTTTTTAGCCAGTAGCTCACCTTGCTGGATCGCTACCGGCGCCACCATGGCGTGACCTCTCGGGAAGTCCTGTAATTCCATATAGGCAATGTCGCCGATGGCGTATATGTCCGGCGTGCCGATTACTTCGTTATAGGGGTTTACTTTGATCCGGCCATTGGGCAGGTAAGCGGTATCCGGCAAGCCATTGACCGGCGCGCCTTTTACACCTGCTGTCCAGATCACTGTTTCAGTCGGCAACGTTTCGCCGCTGTTGAGGGTAAGGAAACCGTCTTTATAGGATTGTACTGCGCATTGCAGCCGTACGTGAACATCGAATCCCTGCAGGTATTTTACAGCTCTCTCCCTGGAATCGGGCGACATGGGACCCAGCAGTCTGTCGGTTGCTTCAAAGAGGTGCACCTGCATCTTGCTGAAATCTATCTCCGGGTAATCTTTCGGCAGCATATGATTCTTCAATTCACCCATGGCGCCTGCCAGCTCTACCCCGGTAGGTCCGCCGCCAACGATAGCGATATTCAGCAATGCCTGCTTCTTGATCTCATTTTCTTCCAGCAGTGCCTGCTCGAAGTTTTCCAGGATGTAACTCCTCAGATCGAGGGACTGGGGAATGGACTTTAGCGGCTTCATGCTGGAAGCTGTTTCATCGTCCAGATTGAAGAAGTTGGTCGTGCTGCCTGTTGCAATGGCCAGGTAATCGTAGCGGAGCTCACCGATATCCGTTTTAATGATCTTCTGGTCCGGCTGAATATTTTCCACGACGGCCAACCTGAAGAAAGCATTCGGAATTTTCCTGATCAGCTTGCGGAGCGGATAAGCGATGGAAGTCGGCTCCAGTCCGCCGGTAGCTACCTGGTATAGTAGCGGCTGAAAGGTATGATAGTTGTGCTTGTCGAGTAAAACTACCTGGAAATCTGTATTTCTAAGGTGCAAGGCTAAATTTATTCCCGCAAATCCGCCACCTATGATAACGATTCTTTTCTGTGAGGTTTGGGGTATTTTGAGATCCATGTGCTGAATATTTATATAGTATTATATGCAAAAATATGCCCGGTGCTTAATAAAGTCCTGAAGTTTTAGTAATATTCACAAACGGTTAACTTCTAATATTACTTATGGAAACATTACGGATAACGGCCAGAGAAGGTTACAGTATTCTCCAATTTGATCGTGGGAAATCTAATCCTATGAACCTGACCATGTTCGAAGAGCTGAGACAGGCCATTAATGAGCTCAGGGAAGACGCAGCAGTAAAAGGTGTGATCATCACCGGCAAGGAGCACTTTTTTTCCGCAGGACTGGACCTGCCGGAGATCATGACTTATGACAGGGATAAAACCCGCGCTTTCTGGCAAAGTTTTATGGACCTTGTTGCGGGCCTGGTAGCATTTCCGAAACCGCTGATCTCCGCTGTTACCGGGCATTCTCCTGCGGGCGGCTGTATAGTGGCGATCGCCTGCGACTACCGCATCATGGCCGGAGGAAATTATAAGATCGGTCTGAATGAAATACCTGTAGGTCTTGTTGTTCCGAAGCATATCTTTGACCTGTATGCCTTCTGGCTGGGTAAGCACAGGGCTTACCAGTTCCTCATGGAAGGACGGCTGATGAATCCGCAGGAGGCTTCGGATGCAGGCCTGATCGATGTGGTCGTGCCGGCTGACCAGGTGCTGGAAAGTGCAGAAAGGAAGTTGGCTCAGTACCTGAAATTTGATAGTAATACGTGGTCTGCCACTAAACTGAATCTCAGAAAAGAACTGATTGATTCTGTGAGCAATGTAGATGAAGCGCTCATGGATAAGATCATAGATCACTGGTATCAGCCGGGGACGCAGGCTATTCTGAACGGATTTGTGGAAATGCTGAAAAAGAAATAGATAATTATCTAAATACTGCCTTAACTTTAGCCCCGATCCAATTAAGAATGGTATTTAGATTGAATTACTCCGGGTTCATTGTATTGGTGTGGACGTTATGCTTTTTACCGTCTGCGCAGGCGCAACAGCAATCTCTGTTTTCTCATTACTTCTGGAATGAGCAGCATTATAATCCTGCTTATGCCGGCAGTAAAGATATGTTGCATGTCCAGGCGTTGTACAGGATGCAATGGGTAGGGATGAAAGGTGCGCCGAATACGCTGAATGCCACCGTGCACAGCCCGCTCAAGAACGATAAACTTGCCCTCGGGATCAATTTCTACAATGACCGGATAGGAGCAATGCAGAGTAATGGTATTACTGCGCAATATGCCTACAGGCTGAAACTGGCCGATAAGTACACGCTTTCCATGGGATTGCAGGGAGGTGTTGAGTTTAGGAATGTCAACTGGGCGGAATTACATACGGATGATCTCTTACCAGATCCGGTAGGCGATGCCTTATATGCTAAAAGTATCCTTCCGATTGTAGGTGCAGGCGTTTATTTCTATTCGAATCAGTTCTCTTTGGGGTTCGGTGTTCCGCAACTTTTACCTAAAACCTTGTTTAAAGGGGATCAGTGGGGTGTGGAACCTTCAAACAATATGTTTCTCTCCGGTTCTTACCAGTGGAACATCTCTGAGGATTTCCGGTTGCTGCCTACAGCCACCATGCGCCTTGCAAAAGGAAATCCCCTGCAGGCTGAAATTACGGCCAGCGCTATTTTGTATGACATGTTCCAGGCGGGAATAGGTGTCCGGACTGACAAAACAGCGATCTTTATGGCCCAGTTCATGCCAAATATCGGAGACGGGAAGAAGAAAATGCGGATCGGCTATTCTTATGATCTGTCGTGGAAAGCGTTGCGCCCTTCCAATTCCGGTTCACATGAGCTGATGATTTCTTTCGGAATGCCTGTATTCAGTCAGGGTAGCAGCCCTGTCATCAAAAGTCCAAGATATTTCTGATGAATAGATTCTATCGATATACTTTCCTCTGGTGTCTGCTGACCACGGTGCCTGCGATTATGGTAGCCCAGGATATCAGGCGGACGGAGGCTGATCAATACTTTAATGCCAATGCTTATGCGCCGGCTATCAAGGCGTATCTCAAAGTAGAGCAGAACGGTTTGGGTGATTTTGAGACCAAGATCCGTTTGGCGCAGGCTTATTATGCGCAGAGAGATTTCAAAAATGCATTGGAATGGCTGGATAAGGCCGGGGAGATCAACCGATTCTCAGACAAATACCTGGCGCTTTATGCTGAATTGCTGAAGGTAAACGGGCATTATGCAAAGGCGGATAGCATTTACCAGCAATTGGGAAAGCAGTATAAAAAGTTGCAGTCTGATCAGCTTCGGAAGATCCGGCCTGCTCACTATGATGTGCTGGCTATCAATGGTTTCAATACGGTGGAAGATGAAATGTCTCCGGCTTATTACCGGGACGGACTGGTGTTTGTGAGCTCTTCCCGGAAGCAGAAATCAAACTACTCCTGGAATGACAGACCCTGGTTGCAGGTGAAGTATCTGCCGTATAAACCGACAGGCAGCGAAAATGGTACGGCAACGGTATTCAAGGCTCCTTTCAACGATTTTTACCATAGCGGTCCTGTTACTTTTACCCGGCAGGATAACCTGATGTATTTTACTAAAAGCGTAAGAAGCACGGGTAAAGCGCATAAGGAAGATGCTAACCTGGGTATATTTTCTGTAGTCAGGAAACAGGATAAATGGTCTGAGCTCAAACCTTTCGCTTACAACAGCAGTAAATATTCCGTGGGTCATCCGGCAGCCAGCAGCGATGGAAGAGAGATGTTCTTTGTATCCGATATGCCCGGAGGACACGGCGGAACAGATATCTATTACAGTAAATTTTCAAATGGAAAATGGACTACGCCGATCAACCTGGGACCAGTGATCAATACTGATAAGGATGAGATGTTTCCTTTTTATCATACGGACGGAACCTTGTACTTTGCCTCTGAAGGACACCTTGGCTTCGGTGGATTGGATATATTCTATTCCAGGTTTGAAAATGGTGTCTGGTCCGCTCCTGTGAATATGGGATCACCTGTCAATTCCGGTTATGATGATTTCGGGATCATCCTGGACAAGACTAAAATGAACGGCTATTTTACTTCTAACAGACCGGGAGGCGCAGGTAATGATGATATATACAGGTTGCAGCGGAAAGATACGTTACAGAAGGAAGAGGAATTAGTATTTACAGCAGGCGGACTTATCAGCGATAAAGTGACGCTGGAAGCCTTGAAAAACGCTGTGATATATGTTAAGACAGCAGACGGCAAGGTCTATTCTGCGACAACGAACGGAGCAGGGTATTACCAGCTGAAGATGCCGGTGAATGTTTTGTCTGTTCCGATGCAGGCTTCTGCTTACGGCTATTTCCCAAGCGAGCAGATATTGAACAGGGACGAGCAGACGCTGGAATTGATGGCCAATTTCTACCTGGAAAAGATAGAGGTGAATAAGACCATTATTATCCCGAATATCTACTATGATCTGGATCAGGCTACTATTACACCGGATGCTGTCAGGGAGCTGGACAAATTGGTCGTCCTGCTGAATACCTATCCCGACTGGATTGTTGAGATCGGTGCACATACGGACAGCAGGGCAGATGCGAATTATAACCTGAAGCTGTCGGATAAGAGAGCTGCTGCTGTTGTCAGTTACCTGGTGGAAAAAGGTATCCGTAAGGAGCGTCTGTATTCCAAAGGTTATGGCGAATCCAGGCTGATCAATGGCTGTTCAGATCAGGTCAAATGTACGGAAGAAGAGCATGCGCTGAACAGGCGTACCGAGTTCAGGCTGATCGGTTATGAGCCTTTCACGTACCAGGAAGCGGGTAAAGATGCAGTGGCAGATAAAGTGATCTTTGCACCGGAGTACCAGGCGGCCGGTAACCTGGAATACTATATACAGATCGGTGTTTTCCAGTCTCCGGATAAAGCGAAGATCCAGCAGTTCAGTGATCTGGGTAATGTCAGAATGATACCTGCTGAAGGCCAGGATATGGTTAAATTTATGCTGACTTCCTATGCTACTTATGAAACGGCGCTGGGATATCTCCGGAAAGTTCAGGAGCGAGGTGTAAAAGATGCTTTTATTGTGGCATATTATAAAGGAAAGCCAATCACGCTGGAAGAGGCTGCGAAGAAGATCAGGAAATAGATGTAGTGATTAAAGTATTTCGTGCTTATTTCAATTTTGAGATCTTAATAAGCGTTTCCGGCAGGAAATGCTCTTTGATCTGCCAAACAATACTGTGATCAATTCCAAAATAATCATGGACAATCCTGTTCCTGAAACCTCGTATTCTATGCCAGTCTATATCCGGGTGTCTGTCTTTAAATTCATCTGGAAGCCGGTTGGCAGCCTCACCTATAATTTCAAAATTCCTTATAACTGCATCAATGGTTTTGCTGTCTTTTGTAAAGTCATCGAATACTAATCCGTTCGTATATTCCAGGATTTTGTAGCCGCTATCGAGAATATCTTCAATCAGTAGTTTAGGCTCACGTTTAGACATACACGATCTCTGATTCAATTTGTTCAAGGTATCCTGGCTTAATACCATTTTTTGAAACCAGATCGACTTTTCTGTTGATCTTTGATTCAAGATATTCAGCTAAGTCAACAAACTCAATTCCTATTGGTTTTGTAAAATCAACAATGATGTCTATATCGCTCGTAGAAGGAGAGAAATCATCGCGTACTACAGAGCCAAAAATACCTATTGAACCAATATTGTACCTGGCAACCAGCTCGGGCTTCAGATGTCTTATTGTTGTCAATATGTTTTCTATATAACTCATGTTCACAAATCTAATAAAATTTTACCGCTACGGCATTCCGGTATCCTAGATACTATTCTGCTGCTCATCGGAAATATCAGTGATCTGGGTAATGTCAGAATCAGGAATATGGTTGAATTTATGCTGACTTCTTGTGCTTATGAAACGGCGCTGGGATATCTCCGGAAAGTTCAGGAGCGGGGGGTGAAAGATGCTTTTATTGTGGCATATTATAAAGGAAAGCCGATCACGCTGGAAGAGGCTGCGAAGAAGATCAGGAAATAACTCAGATATCTATAACAAAGTAAAGGTAGCTGGGAATTTTGTCATATCTTGACAAAATCTTAATTGTTACAATGGATGAACGTGAATTGTTTTTAGATGATGTCATTAATGATACCAGTGATCTGCCGGGTTCTTTCCAGGTAATAGAGCCCGCCAAATTTGTGATCTTATCTGTTATGACTTTGGGTATATACCCAATATGGTGGTCCTATAAGTTGTGGCGTTTTTTTAAGTTGAAGGATAACTTGGATATCACTCCTGTTCTCAGGGCAATATTCAGTATACTATTTTTGTATTCTCTGTTTAGCCGGATCCGGAATTTTGCTGAAGAGCAAGGATATGCTAAAACATTCTCACCGGGATGGATGTTTACAGGATTATTATCGGTTAGTTTATTATCATATATTCCGGGTGATTTCTGGATATTGGGACTTTTCTCTAATCTCTTTATGCTTCCTCCGTTGAATGCTATTAATTATGCAGTTGAGCAGTCTGGCTGCATTAGAGTCATTAGGCATAGTTCGCTCAACGGACGACAGGTAATATTGATTCTTGTTGGGATTATCTTATGGATTTTAGTATTGATCGGAAGATTTTCAGCGCCTGTGGAGACTGATTTTCGTTTTTAAGTGTATTCTTCTTCTTTTTAATTATCCGTTTCTGTCTGAATTTTATAGGTCGCGATGAGCATGCCATATATGTAAATACTTAGGTAACCGGTATAGGGTACCTGGTTCCTGATCCTGAAAGTGTAGGTATTGTCATCTGATCTCGTGTATCCGATATTGTAGACTTTCTTTTTCTTATTGGAAAATGTACAACCGATAAAACCGGCCCCTATATCGGACCGGATCTGGAAAAATATATCTTCATCTTTTCTCAGGCAGAGCATACCTTCTGCCGGGGTAAGTATCCGGATGCCGTTTTCCAATCCATAAGAGGAGTAAAGCGGCAGTTCTTTGAAGTTTTCCCTGTTTTTACGGACAAGCGTCCAACTGGTATCCCTGGGAAAATGATTTAAAAAGAACAGATCCGCCGGGGTACAGAAATAGAAATCAGAGAAATTCCTGGAAAATTTTTGTTGCTCCTTTCTTACATATCCTGCTCCCCAGGTGGCATCTACCAGGTGCTAGGCACTATCCAGGTAAACAGCGTTCCAGGCATGTTTAGCTCCCCAGGGATGACCGATGTGCTTCTTTTCTGTTTTGGCATGTCCGGAAATGGTTTTGCAGGGAATTTCGCATAGAAGGTTCAGATGTTCGAATAGTGCTGAATATCCTGCACAAACTGCTTTTCTTTTGTAAAAGGTATTATGTACCAGTTTTTGAAATCTTTCTTCCGGTGTCATGATCTTTTTCTTTTTACCGGTGCGCGCCCTTTGGACTTGCTTTTGTTTCTCCCTGACCTCTTTTTTCCTGTATTTATCGGTAAAGATCCGCACATCATACCTGATATTGTGTGTGATCCAGCTATAGATGGCCCTGGATCTTTCTTCCGGAGATCTGAAGTCATGGCGAATCCTGTAGGCCAGGTCTGCCGGTGTTTTAAATTTTTCAGGATAGGATCTTACGAGGCTGTCCAGCCGGCTGTAGTCCCGGGCATTTAAAATCTTTCCTGCTGAACAGGATAGTATAAGTAGTAAACAGAGTAATGTTTTCCTGATATAATAGTGGGGTGTCATTCCGGACGAAAATAATATGAGTAAAAATACTGGTTTTATATGGGTGATTAAAATGATCCATGTATTGTTGGGATATAGTCGTCAGCAGGAGATATCCGGTGCATAACGTAAAAAGTCCTGTCCGCTACATTTATAGCAGACAGAGCCGAGCATAGTTTAATGATTAATTTCTAATATTCTATCTTCAGTATGCCTAGTCTCGGTTCATTAATAAACAAGTTATGGAATTTCCCTCCATAGATAATGATGGTGTTATCGTTGGATTGTAAGTAAAGTTCTGGAGAGATCGCCATTTGATCAGTCTTATTTGAAAATAATTCCCGGGTACTGATATTACCTTCTTTATCAATGATCCTCATAATAGTAACCAGATCCTTGGAAAAAGATGTTTCAAATTTTGCTGAGAAATCTTTATTAACATTAGATGGCTTTTCATTATAGATGAGATGTAAGTTATCATTTACTACTGCTACAATGACTGACAGGAAGGAGGTATGTGCATTCCTCTGCTTTTTAGGAATCAGCTTGTGATATTGAAGTTCTCCATTTTTATCAAACGATGAAACAATAATATTCCGGCTTATGTAACTTACAGTATAGCTACCGGAAGCTTGTACTACAAGCGTTATATTACATTCAAAAACAGTATAGCTACCGCCATCCTGGCGTGGATATATCCCTATTGGTTTATAATCAAATGCTGTTGTTCCGTCGTTATTCAGAACGAAATTCTGATCACGTTTACTTTCAGCGAATAAGCTTTTTCGGTTTTGTATAAGAGAACCATCCGGAGCTATTTCTCCGTAGAAGATGCCTGTAAAGTGGTCTCCGCTTTTATCGCATATTGATCCGGTATACAGGAAATTATCATTCTTTCTTGAAACATTTAGCGACACTGTGAGAGCATTCATCTCGTCAAACGGGATATCTACTTTTTGTAGTACGGATGAGCCGAATGGCAGGATATAGGATGACAAAGAATATCCGACAAATTGTTCTTTTCCGACTTTAAAAACATCTCTGAGTTTTTTATTCTCTTTATTGAAGGTCTTCAAAATAAACAGCACATCTCCTTTATTATTAATAGCTGCTGCTGACAAGTAAGAGAAACGGTCATCTTTGTCATCCAATCTGATGTTTTTGTTAGTCAGAGCCTTTCCATCATTTCCTGCAATCAAAATATTGATATCAAGCGTCTGTGCATTTTTTTCATCTTTAGTTACATTGTGAGAAACTAAGAGCAATTTATGATTGTCAGGAGTATTGAGGCTATAAGTGTTTACTTCTGATTGTGGAGAGCTTGGATATGTAATGATAGGCTCTTCCCTTACAATGTTCCCTTTTTCGTCTCCCAAGGCTAACAGGAGCTGATCCGTTTTAGCTTTTTTATCGGTTTCACTGATCAGGTACAGAAACGACTTATCACTGTATAAACATCCTCTCAGAGAACTCATTTTAGGATTCTCCAGTATGTATTGAGTAAGCAGCTTTCCATCTGAGTTATATCGTTCAATAGACGAAATAGTGATTTTATTTTCAAAGAGAGACTTAGTATGGCTGCCTCTGGCTGCAATAAAGGTATTGTCATCAGATAGTACAAGCTCAATTAATGGGCTTGTTACTTTTTCTTTTAAAGTATTTTCTGTCCATTGAACAGTCACTTTCTGTGCAGAGACGACAGAAAATGAAGACAGGAGAATGATTAAGGTGTATAAAGTTGATCTCATACTTCAAACATACGATATTGATACAGAGTGTTAAAAGATGAAGTTGATAGATTGCTGATTGTTAATAATTTGATGATGGTTTTCAGGGTAAGATCTCTTAGGGTTATATGATATATATCTATAGTGGGTTTGGCTGAATAATATTTCTGCACCGGCGGCAATATAGTCAGTGCTTGTATAATCAATCCCCAGAAAATATATACCACGTGAATTATTCCGACTCTCTGAACAAAATAAACCTGGAGCGTGATCCAGATAATCAGTATAAATCCGGTATAGAAAGAATAAGTCCAGGACCAGTGCCGGTCTGGGAATATGTTCAGCTTTTCAGCTATTTTCCAGGGGCGTTTTCTGACAAGACCAATAACCACTATTAACGGTAATACTCCTAACATTATCATCAGGATGATTCCTGGGATTAAAAAGTTACTGAACGGAGATTGTTCCAGAAAAGAGACAGGCATCCTGATCAATTGACCGCCTGGATCAATGATCAATCCTAAACCACCGAAAACTGCTCCGACGCCTAATAGCATCTGCAGGAAAATGAGCAGCCTGGCGGCAAAAGGTCTGGGAACAGATTGTATCTTGTCAGTCATCACGCTTTTCCGGTTAAGGATATTGAATTATTGTATCACATCCAGGACGATCTTCCATTGCTGGTTTTCTTTTTTCCATACCCGCAGGTAGTTCGTTAAGATCTTCTGTTCTTTTTCATCTGTGTTCACTACCAGGGTCGTTTGGCCATAAGTATATGCCATATCTGCAGACTTCGCGATTCCTCCGCCGGACTGTTCAAAACTGAAGGAAACATTTTTTTCGATGTCTATATTCGCCTGTATTTTTTCAGGCGTATCAAAAGGTTTTTCTCCGCTTCTGTGCAGCCTGCCATTGGGAGAAAGATAATCTGTTGTAAAAGATTTCCTTTCAGCATTCAATCTGTCATTATAGGTCTTGTCATAATGAAGAATATGCTCTCTTTCCTTTTCTATATCCATACTTTCTGATGACAGAATATGGATCTTTTCTTCTTTTATCCAGTGACGGCTCTTGTCCAGCGGATCCAATACCCCAGCGCCAAGGTCCGCGGCAACTTTCCACTGACCGTTTTTGTTTTTCTGCCACACAGATGCATAATAGCCGCCTCCGGTTATCTCCAGGTTGCCGGCTTCCCGTTTTCCCCATTCGAAGGGCCCGGTCGTATATCCCAGATCACCTGAAGCGGCAATGTCTGCCACAAGGGGCCACCAGAAAAGGTAATCGCTTTCATTAACCTGCCATTTTTGAATGGAATCTAGGCTATGGGTGATCACTTCGCCTTTATTGAAGGTAATGCTGCTTTCGTCCAGGTTCTGCAAAAAAGCTTCTCTTGGGTTTTTATCTCTGGAAAGTTCTGCAAACTTTCTTTCTGCATTTACAAGACTTTCTAAATGATGGGTGTTATCTGTTTTTTTCATTTTCTGAGTGCAGGAGAAGAACGATAAAACACAAAGTTGAAGGAAAAATACTTTTCTCATACCGTTGACAGATGTATGCTAAAAATAGTATTTACTTCAGTAAGATTTCCTTAATAACAGTATAGTAGCAGCTTGTTGAAGAACAACTTTTTTTGTGGTGATAAGAGAGGTGCGCTTCAGCCGGCTTGTTCAATGAGCAGGACAGGCCAATTATCGGGTAATTAAAGTTTTGTTTCAAAAAAACGGATACATTCTGCCTGGGTTCTTTCAGGATCTTCCAGCATAGGACAATGTCCGCAATGTTCAAAGATCACGATTTTGCTGTTCCTGATATCCCGGTGGAAACGTGCTGCGTGGTCAGCAGGGATCACCTGGTCTTCTTTGCCCCAGATGATCAATGCCGGGCATCGTACTTTCTGTATCAAGGCTGTATCAGGAAAATTGTCAGAGAGTATGACGTTGAACATGTTGGGAATGTTGCCTTTGATGTTCACGAATTTATTGATGAGCAAAACGTAACTTTCATCCACTTTATCTTTATGGAAATAGGCATTGCACAGTTCGTGGCGGCTCATGAACAAGGGTATTCCCCTGGCTGCGGCATTGCGCAGGAAATTATATCTGAAAGGCTCCCGTGCAGCCAGGACCTTTTCCAGCTCATAACCTGCGGGTGAAAGCAGGACGATCTTTTTGACCTTTTCAGGATGATCGGCAGCCGCTACCCAGGTCACCAGTCCGCCCATAGAATTACCGATCACATATAGCGAATCGAGTTGAAGGGAGCGGAGCAGGAAACTAAAATAGTCGCGGTATTTTTGAACATAATCTTCGCCCGGAGACAACGCAGGCAGGTCCGATAAGCCGAATCCCGGCAGATCAACGCGGATGATCCGGTAACGATCTTTCATCAGCTCAGCCAGCTTGCTAAAATGCGTATGTGCTCCTCCAAACCCGTGGATCATCAGTACAGGAATACCTTCACCTTCATCCGTATAGTGGATTTCTGCTCCTTCCCAATCCAGAAAACGGGAGGCCGGTGTACGGAGCTCCTGCTTTACTGCTTCTTTGGGAACGGTTAGATCGGGCCGGAAAAAGATCAGGCCCAGGATCAGTAAAAAGGCAGATACTGCGGTGATCAATAGTGTTTTCCAAAATCTAGCCATCGCTATGATTAACAAACTCCGCAAAAGAAATAATTCGTGTATTGTTGAACTTTCCGATACTCAAGAGGTCTTTATCTCCCGTTATCAGGAAATCTGCTTTGCCGTCTTTTGCCAGTGCTAATAAAAAATCATCTTTGGGGTCACGACATAAAGCTACTTTGCTTTTGACGGGAATGAGTTCTATGAATGGATCAAGAACGTCCAGCATTTCTTCTAATGAGTGCTTAGTAAAATACTTTTTGAGTTTTGGCTTTAGAATAGTAGCTGCGATTTCTTCTATAAGCTCAGCACTGAAAAGCAAACGGACATTTCCATTATATAGCAAAATATCTAACTGCGAAAGTTTTCTGGAAATAATAAAGCTAATCCAAAGATTGGTATCGATTATAATCCGTACTACTTTACTCTTCGGCATGCCGCTTTGCTCTTACTTCTTCTACTATTTCGGTAATCTCTGTAAGGCTTGGCGCATCCGGCTTCCTCATGCTTTTAAGATATGCCTTAAGTCTGGCAACAGGTTCATCACTCACTTTGATGAGCTTCAACTCTTGCATTTCTTTTATCAGCTGCAAGGCTTTCGGATCTAATATCTCTATTTTAAGCGTTCCCATGTTTATAAATTTACAAAATTTATCAGGGATTAATTTACTTCTGCTATACTATAATCTTCCGGATGAAAATGCTTTACCGTGTCTCTGTAAGTGGTGTTCAGTCGCGGATACAAGGTCACATTCTTACCGTTGCGGTCCATGTACCAGCTTTTGCAGCCTGAGCTCCAGACGGTTCCCGCAAATTGTTTCTGTAAAGCTTCATTATGCTGTTCCTGGACTTCTTCTTTCACATCCAGCACGGCATTGGCCGGCAGCTTTTCAATGGCAGCAATATATTGCATCAGGTAGATCATCTGGGACTCGATAATGTCTACTACCGAATTATGTCCTAAGCCGGTATTTGGTCCGAGCAGCAGGCCGAAATTCGGATAATGGGCTACTGTGATGCCATGGTAAGCCGCCACACCTTTCTCCCGCCAGTACTCAAAGATATCCCGTCCGTTCAACCCGATAAGCTGCGCACCGGTCTGGAAATCCGTCACTTCGAATCCGGTTCCGAAAACCACTGCGTCAATTTTGTACTCCGTTCCGCCTTTTGTCACAATGCTGTCTTTGGTAAAGTGAGCGATTCCTGAGGTTTCTAGGTGTACGTTTTTACGATTGAATGTCGGCAGGTAATCATCAGATTTCAGCACCCGTTTACAGCCGAGCTTGTATTTCGGAGTAAGCTTCTCCCGGGTCACAGGATCTTTCACTACCTTATAGCTTTGCAGTGAAACGGCAGTGGAGACTTTATGAATCACTTCATTCCCTATGAATCCGGATCCGATCAGCTCATTAAAGTAATAATAAGCATTCCGGCTGGCGAGTTGCAGGGCAGGGAAGGCTGCATATAATTTCTTTTGCAGTTCAGGGTTCTTACGGTTGTTACGCGGTGCGATCCATGCGGCAGTCCGCTGAAAAACGACCAGATCTTTTACGATCGGTGCAATAGCCGGAACAATCTGTATAGAACTGGCGCCTGTTCCGATCACTGCGACACGCTTACCTTTCAGATCGTAGTGGTGGTTCCAGCGCGCTGAGTGAAACTGTTCTCTCTGGAAATCTTTCAAGCCTTCGAAGTCCGGAATTATCGGGCGGTTCAAAGGACCTATCGCGCCGATCAATACTCTTACCGTTACCATATTTCCATGCTGGTCAGTTACTTTCCAGTGTCCGTTTTCCGGAACGAATTCCGCTTTCCTGACATCGAAGTTAAAACGGATATTGTCTCGCAAACGGTGCTTGTCCGCTACGCCTTTCATATATGCCCAGATCTCCGGTTGCGGTGAATAGGTTTCCGACCAGTTCGGGTTAGGCTCGGATGCGATAGAATACAGGTTCGATTGTACATCGCAGGCACAACCCGGGTAGGTGTTTTCCCGCCATGTTCCGCCCACTTCATCCGCCCGTTCGAAGATGACGAATGAATTCCGCCCGCTTTCTTTCAGGCGTAAAGCAGCGATCATTCCGCCAAAACCTGCTCCGATAATGCCAACCTGGTAATCTGTCTGCATAGTTGTATTGATTTATATACAAACTTAATAAAGGACTTTTAGGTAATTTTTGACTGAGATCAAAAACTATCGCGGCGCTCTCAACCGGCTCAGCGTCTCTTGCGTGATACCCAGGTAGGAAGCAATGTAGCCCAGCGGAACATGGTTGAACAATCTGGGGTTGGTGCTCATTAAATGCTCGTAGCGCTCTTTGGGCGTGGTGAATTTGGCATAGAACAACCGTTCATTGGTATCCATAATGTATTGGGCGAGCAGCTGTTCTTTGATTGCATTAAACTTTTTATTATCTCCTAAAAGGTCATTCAGTAATTGAAAGTTAATTGCGGTAATGACACTGGGGCCGATAGATTCGAGTCCGAACCTGCAGGGACTGTTGGCGTAAATACTTTCTGGCGCCAGGCAGAAATCGTTTTCCTGCAGGAAGTAGAAGGTGACATCTTTTTGAGGCGTAGAATAAAATGACCGGACAAAGCCTTTTTCGATAACGCAGACCTCCTGCGACCGGTTATTGACAGGTATAATAATTTCCTTGTCCTTATAGGTCCTGGTTTTTGTATGCTGATAAAGCTTCCATAAAGTGGATTCATCCAGATCCAGCGCACTGAAAAATGTTTGCAGCTTTTCCGTCATAGTATTCCTGTTGATCAAATGTAACTTTTCTTTCCTAACGAAAAGATAGCGATGTTTTCATGGCCGGAGTATGGCGGGGTGGGAGAGGATTTGGTTGAAAAATGAGCAAGTATATTTTAAAACCATGAAGGCTCATTAAGAATTAACGTATATATTAATAGTTTTGAAAGAGATTTTAATTCTTTCATTAACTAAGATAAGTAAGACCTTGTGTCGGTAGTTGATTATTTTGTTATATAATTGGCGATATTTTGTTCCAAGTCCTTTAGAATAATATTTAAGAGTTCGTTGAGTTCCGTATATGGTTTATAAATAAGTCTTGTTGATATTTTCTTTTTAAATTCATTTAATTTCTTCCACTCATCAGCAATTATTTCAAAATTTGGTGTATCTAAAGAAACTATAGGGGCATTAGAGTAAAAATATGCCATTCCTATAGGACTTTTAGTATCAGAATTATCAAGTGTTTGGATAAGCTCCTCAACTGTCCCTGATTCTGCTCTTTGATTTCCCGTGTTTTGGTCATATGTTGGACTTCCAAGTTTATGTTTAAAAATTGCAATAACGAAATCTGCATTTTTTATCATATTTTCATTGATTACATCTTGTGTGTAACCGTTTTGGGAAGCTAAATCTTCCCATCCGTTAACCATTATTCTATATCCGCAATGTTTTTCATGATAGTCAGTTCTAAATCTGCGTTCTAGTGTATTTAATAACAATTGCCTTTCTTGCTGAGTGTCACCCGGTGATGCAATTACTATATTTACACCTAAATTAGATTTTAACTTTCGTTTGTTAAGAGTTGTAGATGTTTTAATTTTCACACTTTCTAAAATATCGTTGTTCCATTTTGAACTTAATGATAGAATATCCATTAAATTTTTTATATCTTCAAAAATTCCTTTGGTTTTGTCATCAGTAATTAGCTCTGAAACTCGTTTTAAACAGTTTGAGCAAAACCCCGATAGTCTCATACCTGTATCTATTCCCCTTTTATCTCTTAAAAAGTCATAAATGCAGCCTGTCGTTTTTTTGTGTCTAAATTCACTAGAATCAATTTCTAATGCTAAATAGTCTGTAATAAAATATATAAGCCCATTAGATTTTGGCAAATCTGTTAATAAGTCCCAATATGCTAAAGAAAATATAGATAAATTCTGATGTTCGTGCATGAAATAGTTATCGTAATATTGAATATCTGTAAATGCAAATACCCTGTCAAAATCTTTAAATTCATCTGCATATTGTTTGCGAATTTTATCAAATGACTTTGGCTTACTTAAAATTGTCTCAGTAATTTCGAAATACTTTTCAAATATTTTAAATTCTAAATGTTGACAATTTGAGGCGAGGAAAATTTTAAGTTTTTCTCTGTCTATGTCAAAGTTTTTATCAATTAATAACAGTATTTTCATATCTCGTGTTGGGTTTTGATAGCATTACTGCTAATAGTTTAAGACAGGTAAATTCTAGAGCACAGACTGTTACTTAGCAATAGATTTGGATAAAATATAAAGTTCGTGTACAAAAAATTGTTAGCACCAGTTGTTCATTCTGCCAAGTGTTTTTCAAATGTGGTCAAAATGTTATTGCTAATATGCTTATTTTTACTATATAGTAAAAACATTTTCGATTTATTGGTCAAGTTTATATAGGCCTTATAGATAAACTAAATGGCAATTAATCATATAATTTATCCAGTGCAGAAACTATTATTAGAGTGGCTGTAATTAGTTGATGGATTCGGAAACTTTCCTGCAGATTACACAGATTTCATTCGCAGATGAATCATCTGAAATCTTTCTTTTTCCTTTAAATCTTATCTCAGATACTCACCATACCCCATTGAATATTCTGCATGCAATAGGGTAGAGCCTAAAATTTCATTGATGAGTTTGTCCGGTAATTGAAGTTCGCTGTCTCCAAACCATTCCAGTGCGAACGTGTAAGCGGTCTTTCCGCCTATCTGCAATAAGGTGTATTCTACCTGGCAACCGTAGTCTGCCTGTTTTTTGACCGGTACTATTTGCAGATTACTATTAGAATCTTCAATGATCTTTATACCGAGCCGCGTCTTGGCAACCTCTATCCAGTCATGTGAGTTACCGGACACAATTTCCCGGGAGAGCTGGTCAGCTTTATCAGCATGGAAGCTCCATTTAATCCAGTTTTCAAACCTGCCATGAGCATCAGGATTCAAACTACCTTTCACCGGTTCTCCGATCCGTTGCTTAATCTCGATATTACTTTCCCGGAGCTTAATGGCGATGTCTTCCTTCTGCAATGGCAAATAATAATCGGTCCGGGAATCCGTATTATCGAAGGTCTGACCGTGTTGGACAAACCAATCGAGTATAGCCTTGTCCGGACGCTGTTTAAACCATCTTATTTCTTTGCTTTTGTACATAGACTTTTAAGTATTCTTTTCGAAAACATTCGGAAATGTATCCGGAATCAGGACTAATCGAAACCCGTAATTTTAAATTTAAGAAAAAATGACCACCGCAGCAGATCCGGAAATTTCTTCTCAGATGCTGCAGATTTCATTTGCAGATAGTGCAGCCCCGATAGAGGCGATATCCTTCCGTAGCGGAGCGAAAGGAAGATACAAGCTGATAGCGGGAAATGCTGCCCGGAAAGATCGATAGTATCAATACTGAAAGTCTGGTCCGATAGGGGCGGAGCTGGTGTGCTGTTTCTTATTTCGTTTCTATGTCGATGATCTTTCTTCCGGATTCAACCCAAATAATAGAGCAACAGCGGTTCAAATGGTCCTTACTGAAATACCGGATCTTTCTGATAGCTCTTCCTGGGTCAGATACTGTTGTTTCCGTATATGCTTTAGTCTGGACATTTCAGGTCTTTAAGGTTTTGGTAGAGACTTATTAGATACGGAGCTTAATGCTTGATACGTTTGGCAATTCTATCACCCATTACTAAAGTCGTAATTGTCATAAAATACACTATCAGCCATGCCGAATCCTGTCCCAGAAATTGAAATAAAAATTGTCCAGAAAATGCGATAATAAATATGATTAAAAATAAAATGTGTTTATTGATATTTAGTCTCGTATTATTCAAGTCGAATCTTTGATTGATAAAAATTACTGTCATTACAGGATTATATAACATAATTAATGTTGTTATAACTATAATTGGCAGAAAGTCTATAGTATACATTCTTTTATGCGTTTTTGTCGATTGAGGTACAAATCCAGAACTTTATCATATGATTGTCCTGAAGCATTAACAGGTATAAACGGGGACGAAAAGGAAAATATAAATTATGTTTTTTGTCATAGTGGTTTGGTTTCTACGTGTGAGTCATTTATTAAATTTAAATGTTGTAATAATTCTTCTGAGCACATCATCTTGAAATGCTTTCCCATTTGTTGAGATGCAAATGGTCTGCCTGCCATCAGAAAAATAAATGAACTCACATTCTCCGGCAGCAGCATGAAACCCATTTTCGGTGCAAGTAATGCCGCAGGTATTATTATGGTATAGTCCTACCCAATTGATGCCTGTTAGCTTCTTTGTCGGAACGCTATCATTAACTCTGTCTGACGTAATATAAGTGTCACCAATCTTTGTGTAATTGTCATCGGCTTTGAGTGTTGAGTCAAGATCACTGCAGAAATATTGCAGTCTGAATATGATGCCTTCCCAACAATAATTATAAGAGTTAAGCTCTTCTTTTGTTGTTGGTCTGCAGATTCCCATGAAACCAGTGCCATCATTATCGGGGGTGATTAGCCAGGTTGAAGGGATGTCAAATGAGAAATGAAGTTTAGAAAAATTATCGTCGTAGGAATACTTTTTAAATTCAATAGTTTGTCCTAATGAAACAGAATGAGTTGTTATCATAAGAACGGAAATAAGAGCCTTGACAAGATTCATTGCTTGTATGTTTTATGAGTTTCCAGTTTCGTCACAGCTGTTAACGGTTTAAGGCTTTGTATTCGGTTGAGTTTCTGAGTACAGAAGCCGATTTTTATTACTATAGCTTAATCAAATATAACTTAACTTCAAGACGTTCCGAATGAGGTGCGAGTTTTGTAGATCAGCCCGCTTGGAGCGAATTCGTGTTATGGGCAGTTATTCAAAATTACTCATATTCTTAAATGTAAGAATAACCGTTTCTACAAAATGATCCGCATATTGAATTGCACGGAAGTAAAAAATAATCGTTAGGAAAAGGAAAACCGGTATAAACCACCATTGTAAAAACACGATGCATATTAATAGAGAAGTTCCACATATTAAATAAATGCCTTTGAATAAATCATTTTGACGATGCCAATATTCGGCATGTTCATATCTTCCATCATTACGAATTTTATACCATTTATCCCAGAATGCATCAACAGACTGTACTTTATTTCCTTTAACAGATTTAAAAATTGAGTTAACTACTCGGTGATTATATAACAACGCTTTACTTATTGATAATGCTAATTCCGGATATTGCTTGCCATTCAAATTATCTGAATTTCTAACTACTTTATATATGTACAAATGTAATTTTAATAATGAATAATCTATGGCATGAATTACATGACCAGTAGCGTAAATCAAAGGGACAACAATGATTATAAATACAGCAACAAAATCCTTAAGAATTGGATACAATTTTAATCGGATTGATAAAAAACTCATAAGATCATCGAAGAAGAAAACAAATACGAAAACAACCATAAGAGCTCCTGTTAGGAAGTACACTACAAAATCTCGGTATGTAAAGCTAGTATTCATTTTGCCATAATTTGCTCATAATGGTTTGGATATTGTAGAAGGTGAGTTTTGGAGCGCAAAAACTCTCAATAAGCACTGAATTTGACACAGCACAAAGTTTCAAGTTTGTTCTGAAAGGGTCCTGGTTTTCCAAATTTTCCTAAGTCTATCGTGTCGTTAATATAAAAAGCATAGATACCTTGCTCATCAGGCAAACTATTTAATTCTCTGACAGGTGTTATAGTCTTATTTATTGAGTTTATGATGTTGCTTGTCATTGCTACGTCGGGGTTCTACATTTGCCTATAATGTTTCGATATTGTCGAAGGTGGAGTGTTTTAGCACTGCTGTTGATTTGAAAAAATAAAGTTTGATTTGGCATAAAAGCGCCATAGAAGTTCGTCAGCTCTCATTGTGGCACGCTGATATTGGCGTGCTGAGTTACTTTGGCCAATAATTCACTTTGTTTCGTATTTGATAAATGCAAGTCTGATATATCTGTTGATTTCCAACTTTTTGATAACCATAAACTTTTAATATTTTGGTCACAGGATCAAAGTCCAATTTGTAGCCAACAAGCGTAAGATATTTTTCTGCTGAAGAATATCCTGAATTTTGAGGATTAGTAATATAAGGATATTCTCCATCAAAAGATATTGTCTTATTATCTGTTATTTTAGTTGTTTCAACTATGACAGGTTTGGAAGGAGCACTGCCAACTTTTTGTTCATCAAGAATTAAGGAAACTGTCTTTGTGACTTCATCGTAGGAAAATGTTAATTTTAGAGTAACTCCATATGCATGCAAATTCTGAAATGAGTGCTGTAACAATGGGAATTGATTATTGCCATTTAGTGAAAATTCTTGATTGTCTTGCTCATAAGGATGTGCTGCTGGTGTTTTCCAAAAATCTTTATATGCTTTGGATTTTATTTGAACTAACTTTGATGCAAAATAAACGTCTGGTTGTCTAATTACAATAGCAAATGAATCCGTCCTACCTGTTGCGTAAGAAATTAGCCCTTTGCTTTCAACGGTAGTGTCTTTGTTGGCTAGTGCGTCAATAACTTTGAAAGCAACTGTATTGCCAGTTGCAAAAGTAGAAATGATTTTTTCTAAATCTTTTGAATCTGTTGCCGTTGACTTTACTATTTTGCCCGTGATAAAAACAGAGTCCGCACGTAAAGCGTCTATGATGTAATAATTCTTCGCATCAAATTCTTGCCACCTCTTTGCAGGTAAAAGGACACGCTTTAGTTTATATGCTTTTACGGTAAGACTTATATTATTGCTGTTATTGAATAGAGAAGCCAGAACCAACTTTTTCCAACCGTTATCAGCATAAAATGATTCGTCAGGTCCTTTCAAAACCGAGAGATCTGATTCGTTTACTAAGAAATTCGAACCTACATAACTTAATTCTTTGTCAGGTTTCGGTTTATTAAAACCGATTCCGAAAACATTAGCAGATGGTGTTTTAAAATAATACCAACCTTTGTCAACAAGCTGGGCTTTTGAAAGTGTTACAAAAAGTAACATAGAAGTGAAGGTGATTACTTTTTTCATTTTGATTTATTTTTATTATTATAATATGATTTTTGTTCGTTTTATACAGTCGTTTTAAAGTTAACTGTGCCCATAAGTCTTGCCGCGACCATTTGCATTTACACCTAGTATTATAATATATTATAGGTCAAGCAGGTTAATGATGGGAACTTTTTGATATCTGTTCCATCATTTTCAGCAATGATGCCTATAAATACTAGTCTATAGCGTATTCAAGAATATATCAGGTGTTTGCTCTAATAGCTTTCCAAGTAGCTGACTAGTAAACAGATATTTCATAATAGGGTGTTTATATAAATATACTATATGTTTTTATATGGTAAAAAATATTTTTAAGTTTTTTGTTGAGTTGTTTATAAATGATGTTGTGACTGTAGTTCATGCTTCACCATATCTGACTGAAACGGGTTGGTGATCCTGCTGGCTGGCCGGGCTGGCTGTTCGCGGAAGTTTTCTATATTTGCGCCATATATCTAAGATTATGAACAGCAAAAGTTGTCTTTCTCCTCCTTTGAAATAATAAACACCTGTAAGCGGAATGAATGACCGGATGGTTTCAGTAAAATCTGCGGTGCTTTGTAAAAGCATGATTTATTAATTTCTAAAGAACCTTTTGAGGACGGACAATTTTGTATGAAAAGATCCTATGTGATACTGCATATTGCAGTATTGTTAGCCGGTTTCACCGGTGTTTTCGGTAAGCTTATTTCTTTGAATGAGGTGCCGCTGGTCTGGTTCAGGGTTTTATTTTCAACGATCATCTTGTTCTTCGGATTAAACCTGTTCGGGATAAACCGGCTCCATTCCCGTAAGGAAGCCTTTAAAATCGCCAGAACCGGGCTGTTCATTACTACCCACTGGGTGTTTTTCTATGCCAGCATTAAATATTCCAATATTTCAATAGGTGTCATCTGTTATTGCCTTACGAGTTTCTTCACAGCCATATTTGAACCGCTTTTGAACAAGAAACGGTTCAGTGCCGTTCAGCTTCTATTGAGTGCCCTGACTTTGTTCGGTATCAGCCTGATCTTTCACCTGGATACTTCGTACCAGCTCGGCATTGCTCTGGGGGTGATCTCGTCTGCTTTTGCGGCTTTATATACCATATATAATGAGCGTTTGGTCCAATCGTATGACAGTAAGCTGATCAATTATTATCAGATGCTGGGTGGAACAGCAGGGCTGAGTATTTTACTGCCTGTTTATTTTTACCTGTTTCCGGATGAACGGTTCATTCCCGGTTGGCCGGATATCTTTTACCTGGTTTTACTGGCTTTGTTTTGTACAGTCGGTCTATATGTGCTTTTTGCGGAATCCCTCAAAAAACTATCAGCGTTTACGGTTAACCTGAGCTTTAACCTGGAGCCGGTTTATGCTATCATTATTGCCTTTTTATTTTTCAACGAAGGACACGAGGTCAATTTTTCGTTTTACATCGGATTGGCTTTTGTGATCGCTTCAGTGGCCTTGCAATCTGTTATCTCCGTAAGGAAGAAAGGGTGATACTATAACCCTGCAGCCAGGTAAAGTGGTGAGAATTCAGCTATCGGGAAAAAGTTATAAATGTTTTTCCGTCATAACGGCTTAATCCCAATCCTTTGGTGCCGAGCCACAGATTACCTTGCTTGTCTTCCAGAATTCAGGTGATGCTCAGGGTATCGGGAACCGGATACACCGGTTGAATATACCTGTTCTGTCAGCGTTTGTCCGCTACAAGAGGTAATCAGCAATACTGATATCCATAACAGCTTAATTTTTAAGGAACAATTCATGCTAGCTGGAATTGTAATGTTAGAGCTTATTGTCTGACATTTAAGTTAAGTGTTTTATGAAATGATTGCAGCTGATTATTTTACAGGTTGTTGTAACTTTTTAATGTGGCTCGTCCGGATCTGGTTCCAGGAATATCTTAAATAAAAACTCACCCGTTTGGCTATCGGTCAGACTTTTCAACGGGTGAGTTCAATGAAGCAAATTCATGGTAGCTGAATGATACAGCCTGCACGCGCGCATATTACTTCACAAAGGAAAAATGTGCACCTTTTTGAGTGTATAGAGAGTGGTAATATATAGCATCTATGTTTTTTCTTTCTGTTGCTACCTCCTGAAAACGTTTGATAAAATTGATTGCTTCGTCTTGTGAACAGTTGCCGGCAGAGCTGTCTGCATTAAATTCTGTTATCCGCAAACGGCAATCCGGTGCTGACTTTGAATTTATCTGATAGTCCAACTCTTCTGTGATATTCTTTTGCGTGTACCCGGCGGTGTATACATGTGGTACCAGGAATACAGTATATCCATTCTTTATCAACCTTTCTCTTAACTGCATTACAGCATTATTCCAGTATTTATATTTTGCAATCCGCTCATCTACTATGGATATGCCCAATGGAATATTTTTCCCTATGACAGAGGTGATGGCCGGAATTGCTTCTTTTTCCAGGAAAGACAGGAATGCATTGATCTTAGGTTCATAGTCTTTTTTGTTCTTGCTACCCACTATATAGCCGGCCAGATAGGTTTCATTTTCTAACTCCAGGGATACCAGGTTGGTGTTTTTGTGAACATATTCTAAAGACTTGATGGACTCAGATAGCTTACAATATTTAATATACGGCATATGGCTGTTGAAGGTAAAAGCCATCGTCTTACATCCGAGCTGATGATAGGTTGCTACCAGGTTATACAAGTAGGATTGACTCACATAAGGCGCTAATGACTTAAATATCGCAGCCCTGTTTTTCAGGAGAACATTCAGGGTGAATTGTATTCTTTGCAGCGGATTCTGCTTTTGATTGGAGATCTGTGCCCACAGCGGAAGGGTATTGTCGTGCTGGCCGTATCCGGCCTGATCCAGGTTCATATAATTGCTATATGTTCCGCTGAACCGGACATTTTCAAGCCAGGCTTCAGGCGCGACAGACCTGATCATATCTGCTACCGGTTTAGGTAATTCACTTTGTTTGTTGTATTGAAGGGTGATGTAATGAAACATTTGTCCCCAGTTGAATCCAGTTGTCATAAGTTTTTGTTTTATACTGTGTTGGGTTTATTATCAGCTTATAGAGCCAATGCGATTTCGGTTTCGGAAAATTATAAATGATTATACCATGTGCTTAAGGGATATAGTTACCTAAATCTATGCAGGCCGTCATTTAAAATTGCTTATAATGTTTCGTGGCTTTGAGAGGTGGCAGTCTTATAACTGAGTAGGTTTTACTAAGATAAAAAAATCTTGATTTGAAATGAGTCTCAAATCAAATGGAGCAGCAAATTTTTAAGTTGCCGTTATGTTACTCTGGAGTTAAATAGTCTTTTTTCTGGATCTCTGGTAAGTAGTTTCTCGTCTAATCATCACTTTTCACCACCTGCGCAAGCAGGTGTCTAAAACACTGTTGATAATAGTTACCCGCTATGCGGGTAAAGCATACACATACTGATAATTATCGGTAGTCCCCGAACAGTATTTTATTGTCACATTCATAATATTGCCACATTCATTAGATAATGAACCCATCTTCTGATTTTTCTATGCATCACATTGCCATATTTGTACATTGATCTCAACTTTTTTGAAACAGTTCAGTTAATGGAAATATGTCTGTCTGCATTCATTGGTTCAGGCGGGACCTGAGACTGGAAGATAATACCGCCTTGTTCCATGCTTTACAATCCGGCGTCCCGGTGTTGCTGGTCTTTATACTGGATAGTCATATCCTTTCCGAATTGACCGTTCCGGGTGTGCTTACACTGGATAAACGGTTGATTTTCATTTGTGATCAGCTGGTGGTGTTGCAGAAAAAACTTCGTGCTTTCGGCAGTGACCTGAAGGTATTTTATGGTGATCCCGTGGAGGTGTGGCAAAAAATTGCCGGGCAGTATGATATCCAGTCCGTGTATGCCAACCACGATTATGAATCTTATGCGATCAGCAGAGATGAACAGGTGTACCGGTTTCTGTCCGCGAGAAAGATCGCATTTCATACTTATAAAGATCAGTGCATCTTTGAAAAGCTGGAAATTGCCAAAGATGATGGAAGCCCTTATACTGTCTTTACGCCGTACAGCAAAAAATGGCTGAATACACTCAGCGAGAAACACCTGCTGGAGTTCGATATTTCCGGGTTGACCAGCCGGTTTTTCCGGCCGGAAACATTATCCGAAATTCCGGACCTGGAATCAATAGGTTTCAAATATGTGAAGGTCCATTTTCCACCTTGTAACCTGGATGAATATACACTGACCCGGTATGCGGATGCCCGGGATTTTCCGGCGAAGGACGGTACCAGCAGGATAGGAGTACACCTGCGATTCGGAACGATCAGCATCCGGTCATGTGTCCGGAAAGCCCTGCAGCTCGGTGCTTCGGTATTCCTGAAAGAGCTCATCTGGCGGGAATTCTATATGATGATCCTGGCCAGTTTTCCGCACGTAGTGAGCCGTTCATTTAAAGAAGAATATGACAGAATTGTTTGGAAGAATGATGAACGCTTATTTGACTTGTGGTGTGCAGGGGAAACAGGTTACCCGATCGTGGATGCAGGCATGCGCGAGCTGAATGCGACCGGGTATATGCACAACCGGGTGCGGATGATCGCTGCCAGTTTCCTGACCAAACATCTTTTGACAGATTGGCGATGGGGTGAAGCTTATTTCGCGCGGAAGCTTCTGGATTTTGAGCTGGCTTCCAATAATGGTGGCTGGCAATGGGCTGCCGGAAGCGGTTGTGATGCAGCACCGTATTTCAGGGTATTCAACCCGGAGATACAAGCGAAAAAGTTTGATCCTGAAGGAATATATATCCGGCAATGGGTGCCTGAGATCGGTTCATCCGGTTACCCGGAACCTGTTGTAGAGCACCGTTTTGCGCGGCAGCGGGCGATCGATGCTTATAAGTTGGCATTAAAAGGTGTTGTGTGACCGGAATAAATAATGAGTCCGAAAGGTATTTTTTTCGTGTTTGTAACATTTTAAACGGTGATAAACCTAAGAACAGATTGGTTTATTGAACACTCTGAAGCAAAGGTCAGATAATAAAAAATGAGATCGGAGAATCGTCCCTGGTCTCATTATTATCGTTAACTCAGTAATAGTAATGAGTAGCTGTGTATGACGCGATTAATCCAATTCCTCCTCGTTGAGCTGTGTGGTGATCCTGACTTCGCTTTTCAGTCGTTTACTGAGGTAATCTACTTTGATCAGTTCGTATTCGAAGAAATATTTCAGGCAGGTGATCTTGGACTGTAAAAAGGTATCACCAGGTCTGTTGACCAGTTGCTGCTGTGCAATGTTTGCGATCTTCAGCCATTGCCAGCTCATGACCATGATGCCGAACATTTCCAGGTAAAGTGTAGCGTCGGACAGGAATACATCCGGTCCTTCCTGCTGTGCCACTTTAAAGAGGTGCATGGTGGTTTCCTGCAAAATCTGGATCCGCTTTTTCAGCGCTGCTGCGGCAGCTGCCGTATCCGGATGTTGTTCTCCGGTGGAGATTTCCTGCATTACTTCCTGCATCAGGTACATGATTCCCTGACCGTTCTTAGCCATCACCTTTCTTCCTAACAGGTCGAGTCCGTGAATGGCTGTTGTTCCTTCGTGAATAGGGTGGATCCTGACTTCCCTGTAATATTGTTCCTGTGGAAAATCTTTGGTAAAGCCATAGCCGCCCAGGCATTGCAGTGCCCAACTGGTGGAAAGACAGCCGGTTTCAGACGGATAGGATTTGGCTACCGGTGTCAGCAGGTCCAGCATCAGGCTGTACCGTTCGCTTTCTTCTCCTGAAGTGACTTTGCGGAGGTCTTCATACATAGAGCATTGTATTTCCAGGGACAAAGCACCTTCCACAAACGCTTTCTGAGCCAGCAATAAACGCCTGACATCCGCATGCTGTATGATCGGAACAGGAGGGAGGTTAGGATCTTTGGCGGTGACCGGTCGACCCTGTGACCGTTCACGGGTATATTGTAAGCTGGCGTAATAAGCTGCCGTAGCGATGGATGTTGCGTGCAGCCCTACAGATATCCGGGCCTCATTCATCATCTGGAACATATAGCTCAGACCTTTATTGGCTTCACCCAGTAATTCGCCATAGCAGTCTTCGTGTTCCCCGATTGCCAGGTGCACGATCGGTGCACCTTTGTAGCCCATCTTATGATATAAGCCTGCCGTTGCAATATCATTACAGGTGAGTGTCCCGTCTGCATTGATCCGTTCCCTTGGGACAATAAAAAGAGAAATACCTTTTACACCTGCCGGGGCACCTTTTATCCGGGCCAGCATCAGGTGTACAACGTTGTCTACCGCATCGCTGTCTCCGCAGGAAATGAATATCTTCTGGCCTTGTATCTTATAACATCCGTCGCCTGCAGGAACAGCGGTTGTTGTGATGTCTGACAATGAACTGCCTGCTCCGGGTTCGGTCAATGCCATGGTGCCCTGCCACGTACCGTTGAAGATTCGGGGTATATACTTTGCTTTCTGTTCTTCGGATCCGAAAGAAGCAATCAGTCCGGCGGCACCCATGCTCAGGAAAGGAAAAGCTGTAACAGAGTAGTTGGCACAACCCATGATGAAGCTGGCTGCATACATGATGGTAGTCGGTATCTGGTTGCCGCCCAGCTCATAAGGGGCAGCAGAAGATATCCAGCCGCCTTCTCCCATGATCTCCATGATCTTTCTCATATTCGGATGTACGCGTACCCTGCCATCGGTCAGTTGCGGCTCATTGCGGTCCATTTCTGTCAGGATCGGGTAAAAGTGTTCGCTAGCGACATCTTCTGTAGCGTCGAGGAAAAGGTCAAAAGTGGCCCGGTCGTGCACGCTGTAGTAATCGTATTCCAGGAGCCGCTCTACCTGGTGCACATCGTAAAGCAAAAATTTAAGGTGCTCTTTGCTGTAGTATTTTTTCGTCATCGCTGCTGTGATATGACTTTCAAGTTAAGTAAATATTACGTAAAGCCATCCGGGACACAGCAATGTATTAACAGGTTGTTGTATTAAATTTTAACAATTCGTTGATTGTATGATAAAGTCGTATGGATTTTATCTAGATTTGTTAACAAAAATTTAGATAAATGACGCAGCACTTTCGCCAACTACTTTTAGTACTAGGCTTATCTTTTTTATTGGTGGCCTGCTCCAAGGAGCAGCTCGTCCGGGAGGTTCCGAAACCGGTGACTTCCAATCTCTCTGAAAGCCAGGAGCAGGAGATCTTTAATGAACTGGCCCGCCTGGCGGCAGATACAACACCGCTGAGCCAGACCGACCGCCAGCTGCTGGATGAACTGAAGATCATGGCCCGGGATATCGATGTATATTATGAAGGCGTGGACGAGATATCTTCCCTGGAAGACAAATATAATAGGATCCGTCAGAACATGCGGAACCGGGTAGAAGTAGTGAGACAAATGGCTTCCGATCATTACAGCGGAAACGTAGGTCGGATCACCCTGACAATCAACTCTTATGTATTGATGAGCTATAATGCGCTGGAGCGTTACGCCAGTGAGTTCATGTGGACCAAGCTCGGTCTGTTTGCTGCCAATGAAGTCCGCTGCGGTATTTCACTGTCTTACCTGCTGAGACACATCCTGGTCACTTCGAAAGTTGACCTGGTGATTGACGGGCTGAGCGGTGTAGATGTACCCGACATGCTTTTTGAATCTTCTCAGATCCTGATCGGCGGTCAGATCAGCGTATTTACAGATATCGGTGCATTAGGATTGCTCAGCCATAAATACGGACCGGATAAATTTATCAACGAATCCTGGCTGACAGAAGAAGCCAGACAAGGATATGCCGTTCAGTTCCAGGCTGAGGAAGCGCTCAGAAGAGGTGACAGGAATGCTTATTATGATCTGCAGACAGAAGCTGCGATCCTGTTCGGTGCGCATGAGCAGCTGTACACTCTGGATCCGCTCTGGAACGAGCCGCTGATGGGACAATTGTCCTCCATCAACGAATGGCTGATCGGCGGTACACAGGGCAAGCTGGCGATGTTCGGTGATATCTTTATCGGTACCAATAAGTTCACGGAATTCCTTTTCGGTTATGTAGTGAAAATACCTTTGAGCTATACAGATCTGACCAACGGTGTAGACAGGGTAGAGATTGCCAGGAATGGCTTCCACTCACTCAATACGCTCCGCAAACAAGACAGATGGAAAAAATGGGTGGAATACTCTGAAAACAGGCTGGGTAGCCAGGTAGGGATCTACCAGGTGAAAGGTATCAAGTTGTAGAAGCGTATTTCTCAGAATATAGTGCCCGGCAGGCAGTCGTTATAAAAGAAGGCGATTGTACTGCCGGGCAGTTTTTATTAAGTTTATCCCGGGCCGGTTCTCGGGTAGCTATCGAGATACATGCCGTCTGTTCAGTCACCCTGTCTCCACTCAATGTTAATAACTGCTTGCCGCCTGAAAATGTAAAACCCAGTATAAGCTGCTCAAAATTTGTAAATTTACCTTTATACCTAGCTGCAAGATCATGTCAGAACACTTAGTTGCCAATCTCAAGAATATGAAAGTGTATCAGAATGATGCACTGATCCTTACTGATGTGAATATGGAAGTCAAAAGAAGGGACTTCATTTATATCATCGGCCGGACAGGCAGTGGGAAAAGTTCCTTCCTGAAAACGCTGTATGGCGACCTGGATCTGAAAGAGGCGGATGTGGCGATGATCGCAGGATATGATCTTAAATCTTTGAAAGGCAAGGATGTACCTTTCCTGAGGCGGAAAGTGGGCATTGTGTTCCAGGATTTCCAGCTATTGACCGACCGGAATGTGGAAGAAAACCTGCGGTTTGTACTCGAGGCGACAGGCTGGAAGGAAAAGTCGCTGATACAGTCCAAGATCAATGACATGCTGGAGCTGGTGAAGCTCAGCTCCAAAAATCATAAGATGCCTTATCAGCTGAGTGGCGGTGAGCAACAAAGGGTCGTGATTGCCAGAGCATTATTAAATGATCCCAAGATCATCCTGGCGGATGAGCCTACCGGTAACCTGGATCCGAGAACCACGGATGATATTATGAACCTGTTGTTCAATATCAATAAGGAAATGGGGACACCAGTGATCATGGCAACGCACAATTACCAGTTGATCGACAAGTTTCCGGGTACGGTATATATCTGTGCCAATAATAACCTTAAGCAGGGGATAGAAGTGCCTGCTGACGAATCCTGAGATGATGGATGTCCGTGTTATTGGTAAGACGGCCCGGAAATTATTGCTGTTACAGCATGTATCCTATTTTGTTATGCTGTTGTTGTTCCTGGCCGGGAGTGTACTGGTAGTGCTGGAAGAACAGTCGCTTGTCCGGATAACAGATTCCTGGATCTTGCTTGTTATTTTATTCGTCATTGCTGCACCGTATTCAGGACTGTTGTACCTGGCCATTGAACGAAGCAAGCCGCTGATCCGTATTGAGCCGGTTGTGGTCCGTCAGCTGGTGCTGAATACTCCTGTGGCCAATAGCGTTAATTGGTACAATGCAAAGCAACTTCTGCCACTACATAATTATACAGATATAGGAGAAACGGTTTATGAAGTGATACCTGATGCTGCATTCAGGATATTTCAGTCACTTTCAGGTCAATCGGAGAAGATCAGGGTTCAGTATAAACGATTGCGTTTCTGGGAGATCAATCCGTTCAGGATAATTCAGTATGTCCCGGGAGATTTTTAAAATACTTAAAGGATCAAAATAATTGACCTGTTGCGGATTTATGTTTATTGCTGAACAGGCCGGATCATGGCCATGTGCGGAATGAGATCTTCGATATATCCTTCTCCTACAGGCTGAAAACCAAAATCTCCATAGAACTTGAGCAGGTATTGCTGGGCGCTGATCTTGATTGGTGTGTTGGGGAAAAGTGCTTCACAATATTCGATCGCTTTGGCAATCAATATTTTCCCGGCTCCGATACCTCTGAATTTAGCGACGGAAATGACTCTGCCGATAGAGGAGTAATGATCGTAAGATACACCGGGTGGAACGATCCTGGCATAAGCGGCCAGTTGCCCGTCACACAATACGGAAAGATGCCAGGAAAGTGCGTCCTTGCGGTCGAGGTCCTGGTAGGCACAATTCTGCTCTACTACAAAAACTTCGATCCTGGCTTGGATGATCTCGTGGAACTCTTCCTTGCTCAGGTCGTTATAGTGCTTGCAGACAAAGCTGAAATCTCTTTCCGGAGCCGCCATGACTTATTCGCCGAAGTACTCTGCATAAATATTTTCTGTCTCGTATAACTTAACAGCGTGCAGCTCACATCCTGAAATATGAGGTTTCAGCTGTTCCCAGATCAGCTTGACCAGGTTTTCAGTAGTAGGATGGAGGTTTTCAGGTATAAAATCCACATCGAGGTTGAGATTGGTATGATCCAGCTTGTCAACCACGTATTCTTTGATGATCTTGCTGAGCTCCTTGACGTTCATGATAAAACCGGTCTCGGGATCCGGCTGACCTTTGACCGTAATGTAAAGGGTATAGTTATGCCCGTGCCAGTTTTTATTGGCGCATTTCCCGAATACTTCTCTGTTGGTTTCTTCGTTCCAGTGCTGGTTGTATAACCTGTGTGCGGCGTTAAATGTTTCCCTGCGGGTCAGGTAAACCATTCTTTTGATTTTTTTGCAAAGATATATCAAACCGGTAAGTTTAAAGCCTTTCCGCTTGCATTATCTTTACCTTATGAAAATTACTGTTGTAGCAGCCACCAGGATGGAGCTGCAGCTGCTGATCGATCATTTTGGGGCAGTACCCGTTGAGAACAGCAGAGTATGGACAGCACAGGAAGGACAGCTTCATTTCCTCGTCACCGGTATGGGGATGATGCAGACGGCGACACACCTGGCTATATATGCTTTGCAGGAAAACCGGGATCTGTATATTGATGCGGGCATTGCAGGGGCTTTCAACCGGGATATCCCGACCGGTGCCGTGCTGAATGTGGTCTCGGAAACTTACGGTGATTTCGGAGTAGAGGACGGAGAGGAGTTCAGGGATTTTTTTGAGATGGGCTTTATCGACCGGCATGAGGATGCCTTTGAATACGGGTTGCTCAGGCCTTATGGTACGCTCTGGCAGCACGAAGTATTACAAGACCTTCAACAGGTCAGCTCACTTACTGTCAACAAAGTGCATGGGAAGGAAGAGACGATCGCTATGATCATGTCCAGGTACCGGGCGGATATAGAGAATATGGAAGGGCTGGCTTTTTTCAATGTCCTGCATGAATTGAAAAAGGAAAGTATCCAGATCCGGTCCATCTCCAATTATGTAGAACGGAGAAACAAGGATAATTGGGATATCAGGCTGGCAATCAGTAATTTAAGCGATCAGTTGAAGGCTATTATTCAATCTTTCCTGGCAGATTAGTATCCCGGACGATATATGGCGGTCTGCCTCTCACATTGTCGAGTATCCTGCCCAGGTATTCTCCCAGGATACCGATACAGATCAGTTGTACGCCGCCTAAGAACAACATGGTGACCATCAGGGAAGGCCAGCCCTTTACATAGTCGTCTGTGAAAAGCCTGACCCAGAGCGTTCTCAGGAACATGGCAGTGGCAATACCGGCGGTGATGAAGCCGAGCCAGGTCGCCATCTTTAGCGGGATATTCGAGAAGGATGTAATTCCATCCATGGCAAAGCCCAGCATCTTGCGATAAGAATATTTGGTCTCACCGCTGTGTCTTGCGTCTCGTTCATACCCGATATGGGTCTGCCTGAAGCCGGTCCAGGCGATCTGGCCTCTCAGGAATTTGTTGCGTTCCGGCATCGCGCAGACGGTTTTGCAGACCTGGTTGGTCATGATGCGGAAATCACCTGTATCCAGTGGAATAGGAACATCGGATAACTGGTTGATAATCCTGTAGAAGTATTTGGCAGTAAGTAACTTGTGCCAGGTTTCACCATCCCGCGCTATGCGTTGAGCATAGACCACATCGTAGCCTTCGGATAATTTGTCATAAAGCGGGCGGATGGTTTCCGGCGGGTCCTGGAGATCTGCATCGATGATGACCACTGCATCACCACTGCAATATTCCATGCCTGCGAACACGGCATTCTGGTGCCCGAAGTTTTTACTTAGATCAATGTACTTAATAGCGGGATCCGCAATAGCCAGGCTTTTAACGATCGGCATCGTGCTGTCTTTGCTGCCGTCATTGACGAAGATGATCTCGTGCTGATCCGTGGCAATGTCTTCCAGAACAGGTTTAAGCCTGTCGTACAGTGGCCGGATATTGTTTTCTTCGTTGAAGACAGGTACAATTACACTGATGTGTGGCATAAATCCAAAAATAGCAAATTACTCCTATCATTCCTGTGAGCGGAATACTTTAAAGTGAAAGGTATGAAACGGAAGGCCGGTCGCAGTGTTAAGATCTTTGTTTACTTTTTAAAAGTTGTCTTATAGAGACTGATCCATTGTTCCGGGCTGAGCTGCCGGGAAAGCTCTCCGATCAACCCGTATGGGATCTGGTCGATCTTCTTGAAGCGGATACAGCTTTTCCCGATGTCTGGCTTGGTTTTGCTTTGTTGGCTATATGTTGAAAGGAACCAGTCCATTAAGGCCGGATCTGCATACAGACCCATATGATACACGGCAATAAAGCCTTTCTGGGAAGCGATGCTCATAAAAGGCAACGGCAGTTTGGGATCACAGTGATATCCGTCCGGGTAAATGGTATGTGGTACGACATAGCCGATCATACCGTAGCTGATCGTCTCCGCAAATCCTTCCGGGAGATTGTCAAGGATGACCTTTCTGAGTTGTTGCATGGCTGCTTTCCTGTCATCAGGCAGTTGATCAATATACTGATCCGGCGTGTCTGCTTTTATGGTCATGTTGCAGGTTTTTGAAGTAAGCGCTTTAAACAATGCCTATTCCTAATATAGCAAGAAAAGGGTTAAAAGTATTTAGGGAGCAGGCAGAATTATAAAGGGCTGATCCTATCATTTTTATGGCGAATGAACGGATGGAATGTTGACCGTACGTAGGTATTCTTCCGGCAATCCTTTAAATTCATCTTCGTGAACGAGCAGATGCGTAAAAAGAAAGCGGAACCGCAGGCGGCGGTGACAGGTAATCGTGAATGGCAGGCGGCTTGCCTGATCCATGACGGCTGGGATGTCCTGATCAATAACTTTCTCGACCTGACCATGCGGGGTAAGGATTATTTTGAAGGCCGGAAGTACAAGGAGCTGTTCAGTATGGCCCTGAAAAGGTATAACCTGTATGGCGGTATGGCGCTGGAAACCTTCAATAAGCTGGAAGCCTTGCTGGGCGATCAGTTGTACTCGATCGATACCTGGATCAAAATCAAGCATTATTATGCGCAGCTGGTCCAGCACCGGTACGATAAGCCTAATACGGAGACCTTTTATAATTCCATTTCCAGGAAAGTGTTCAACCAGGTTAACATCGGCTTTGATGAGCGGTTCGAGTTCTTCAGCAATGAGGACTACCATGTGGTAGAATTCACAGAACCTAAAGTGTACAGGGAGATCATCGTGCACCGCCTGAGCAAAGATGTGTTCAAGGATATCCTGTTGTCCCTGGATTTCAATGTACAATGGGAAGATATTGACCGGGATTGCCAGGCTATTATGGATGAGCTGACGCCTACGATCATTTTCCAGAAAAACAACCTTTTCCTGGATAGCATCGAGCTGGTCAATACGATCTTTTACCGCAACAGAGGCGCTTTTGTAGTAGGTAAGCTGCGCTACAAAAGATGGGTGATGCCTTTCGTTATTGCTATCCTGAATGAAGAAAAAGGGCTGTTTGTCGATGCGATCGTCAACAATATGTCGGATATCAGCATTATGTTCAGCTTTACCCGGTCTTCATTCCTGGCGAATACCCGCAAGCCTGTCGAGCTGATCGATTACCTGAAAACGATCCTTCCTTATAAGCCCCTGGCTGAACTATATGATTCCATCGGCTATTTCAGGAATGGTAAGACGACCATGTACCGGGAGATGATGAACTATGTGCGAAACTATGACGATAAATTCATCATTGCGCCGGGCATCAAAGGAATGGTCATGTGCGTGTTCACCCTGACCAATTATCCTTTTGTATTCAAGATCATCAAGGACAAGTTTGACAATCCGAAAAATGTGACCCGGCAACAGGTGATCCGGAAATACCAGGAAGTGGAGCTGAATGACCGGGTGGGTCGTATGGCTTATGCGCACCAGTTTGAACATTTACAGTTCCCGAGACACCTTTTTTCTGAAGAGCTGATCGAAGAGTTTAAGGCAGTTGCCACACAGTCGGTAACGATCACAGATGAATTCGTCAACATCTCTCACTGTTATATGGAGCGGAAAATGGAGCCGCTTAACCTGTACCTGGAAAGAGCCAGCCTGGTGGAGACCTGCAGGGCCATGATTGACTATGGCAATTGTATCAAGGAGCTGGCCAAGGCTAATATCTTCCCTGGTGATCTGCTGCTGAAGAATTTCGGTGTCACCCGGCACGGCAGGGTGATCTTTTACGATTATGACGAGATCTGTAAGGTAACGGATTGCCGTTTCAGGCGCTTACCGGAAGTGGTGGAAGGTGAAGAGACCATGGGGCATGAATCGGCCTTTTCTGTGGAGCCTTCAGATATTTTCCCGGAAGAGTTTAAAAATTTCATGGTTCCCGATGGGCCGGTAGGAGATCTGTTCATGCTGGAACATGCTGATATCTTCGAACCTAAGTTCTGGAGAAATATACAGCGGGAGATCAATAAAGGTGAATACTTACGGTTCTATGCGTATCCCGTACAGAACAGGCTGGCCGCACACAGGAATGATTAATGGGTAAAGGGTCTTGCCGGGAAATGACCTTTTACCACAAGGCTTTAAGAGACTTATCCAGCTTTATTTTTTGATGGACACGCGCGGTTGCCAGTTCAGTTCGCTGGATTCGATCCATACATCCCATACCAGTTCTCCTTTTCTGTTGATCGTTGCCAGCCGGCATACCCAGCTGCCGTCGCCTTTCAGAGAAGGGTAGACACTGATCTTTCCGTATACCTGGCCTTTGGTCACACCTTTGATTCTCGCCGGGTTATTGTATTCCCCGTTTTTGCGCTTAATATTCGTTGGAATGCTGGTCAGCGGTGAATTGGTGAATTCGTAGATAGGATAGATCCCTTCCTCCTGGTGCCTGAATATCTCCGTATGGTGCCGGTCGCCGTTGATGAAGATCACGCCCGGAATGTGCTGATCCCGGATATACGAGATGATTTTTTCATATTCACCGGTGGAGTAAAGGGTTTCATGATGCGTTTGCTTGTTATTGGCCTGGCAGCCCGTAACGATGAATTTGAACGGCTTATCAGATTGTTGGAGCTTGCCCAGCAACCACTGCATCTGCTGATCACTGAAGTATCTCTGTCCGCTGACGGCATGGAACCTGTTGTCCATCATGAAGATATCAGCCTGTGGGTAAGAAATGCTGTAATATACACCGTCTGCACTGTCTACAGGCGCCGGGTTGGCCCAGAAATCATTGAAGTTCTTGAAAGAGATATGTTTATAAGGGAAAGTTCCGTCGCTGTTGTTCGGTCCGAAGTCATGGTCGTCCCACATCGCATACTGTGGCATGGATTGCAGGAAGTGTACCATTTCCGGTACCTGGCGGGTGCGGATATACTTTTTAGTCTGTTTCTTATCGGAATTTGCCTCCATGATGAAGTATAAATTATCGCCCATCCAGAGCATGGCATCCGAAGGTTCCTTAGCCATGTGGTAATAGATCGGGAAATGGCTTTTCGGACGGAGCATCCATTGCCATCCAAAGGTCATCATCGCGCAGGAGCCGATCAGCAGATCAAGAGAGTCCTTATGAGTATCGGCAGTGCGGAAGTCCAGGATCTTTTCACCATTGCGGCGGAGCTCATAACTACTGGCCGGAGACAGGTGTCCTATTCTCAGGTGACCGTAGGTCATACCGTTGAAAAATTTCAATTGGCCGTTTACCGGTTGAAATCCCGAGCTGGCATTACCATAAGTGAAAGTCGTGCCGGCGGCTTCCTTGTCCGGCATCATGCACCAGATATAGGTGGAGGTATCCGTATAATGCCCCTGGAAACAGTAAGGATCTTTTACCTTTTTGGCAAAAACCGGTGCTGCAAAAAACAAGGCCAGTAGGAGTGCAGTTATTTTATTCATGACTTCAGTGCAGTGATTCTTTGTAAGAGCGTAGGATGGGAATAATGGAAAAAGACATAGGTCGGGTGTGGATTGATGTTGCTAAGTGTCTCTTTATGCAGCTTTTTCAGACCGCTGACCAGGTCATCAGCATTCGACCATTCTTTGGCGTAAGCATCCGCCTCGTACTCATTTTTCCTGGATAAGCTGTTCATCATCAGTCCGGTCAGCATAGAAACCGGGCTGTACAGCAGGAAGAAGGCAATTAATCCTATATGAAAGGCCGGTTCTTTGCTTCCCAATGCTTCATGGAAAGCCGGCAGGTGAATGCAAAGTGAGAGCAGGTACAACATGATCCCCATCTGCAACAGGCTGATCACCAGGCTCTGGGTCACATGTTTTTTCTTGTAGTGACCTATTTCATGCGCCATAACGGCTACAACTTCCGCTGTGGTCATCTGTTCGATCAGGGTATCGTACAGGACGATCGTCTTCTTTGGACCGAAGCCGCTGAAATAAGCGTTGGCCTTCGTCGATCTTTTAGATCCGTCTATGACATATACTTCATGCAACGGAAAGCCGGTACGCTGCCCCAGCTCCCTGAGCGCGTCTTTCAGTTCGCCGTCCTGTAAAGGAGAGAGTTTGTTGAAGATCGGAACCAGGAGTGAGGTATAGAACATCGCCATGAAAATAGAGAATGCGGCAAACAACAACCAGGCGTACAGCCAGAACCACACCGGCTGCCAGTAGTAGAAAGCGATCACCGCAGATAACAGGATGCCACCGAGAACAGCACCTACTACAAGCCCCTTGATCATGTCCAAGATAAATGTTTTAACGGTCATCTTATTGAATCCGTACCGCTCTTCGATGACGAAAGTATTGTAAATGCTGAAGGGCAGGCTGATCACTGACCCGGCTGCACCATAGATGGCAAAAAACAGGAATGCCTGGAAATAAGGATTCGGCGTAATGGTGGCGATCCAGTTCTGCAGCTGACCTAAAACACACCAGAAGAGCAGCGCGACGGTCAGCAGCGTTTGTAATGCACCGGAAATATTGCTCACTTTGCGTTTGTCGCGATGATAAGCCCTGGCTTTGTCATATTCAGCCTCGGTAAACAGGTCACGCAGGGCCGCAGGGATGGGTAGTTTCCATCTCTTTGCGTTCAATCGGTCTAAGATTTCATCTATCGTGTATTCTGCGAGGACCAGCGCAATCATGACATAGGTCAACCAGGTAGCCATGTTGGCAAAGTTAGATAATTGGAAGATGTAATTTGCCGGCCCTCTGTTTCCGGTTAACTATTTTTAGTCATTTGCCGGACTTTATTGTGTATGGGGCAGAAATTTCGTTTTTATGGTTCCTATGGTAGGTATTTTTGGTGTATCTTGGTGGTGCTCGGGGGTGCTCTGTGAAGAGCTGAGATGATACCCATAGAACCTGTTTAGCTTAGCAGCTGCGAAGGGAAGAGTTGTATACCGGTTTGTGCCATACCTGGCACTGTTTCATCAGCGGTATCTCCGTGCGTAAATATTTTTCATCATGGTGGAGATAACCGTCAACGGGGAAACAAAGCATTTCGAAAACGCTGTTACGATCGGTCAGCTGCTGGAGTTGCTGGCCCTGAAAGACCTGAAGGGCGTGGCCGTAGCGGTCAATGAGATGGTCGTTCCCCGCTCTGCCTGGTCTTCCCGTGAGCTTTGTTCTGCAGATAATATTATCATTATTAAGGCGACGGCAGGTGGTTGATTTTTCTGAAAATAAAAATATGAAGATATGAAACAGGAGAAAATTCCTCAGCAGGGTGGTATCACCAGGGGCGCATTTCCTAATTCCAGGAAGATTTATGTTCAGGGTTCCCGCCCGGATATACAGGTGGCCATGCGGGAGGTCTCGTTGTCTGATACCAGGATCAACGGGAACGTGATTGCCCGGAATAAACCGGTAACGATATATGATACCAGCGGACCGTATACGGACCCGGAACAGGAGATAGATGTCCGCAAAGGTATACATAAGCTGCGCACGTCCTGGATAATGGAAAGGGGAGATGTAACTCAATTAGAATCTTTTACATCTGATTACTGCAATGAAAGATTGAATAATAAAGAACTGGATAACATCCGTTTCGAACATATCCGGATGCCGTTGAAGGCTAAGACCGGGGCTAATGTAACCCAGCTGTACTATGCCAGGAAAGGGATCATTACGCCGGAGATGGAGTATATTGCTATCCGTGAAAACCAGAGAATACAGGAGTACAATGCTTCTCTGAATGGTGATGCGGAGATATTATGCCGGCAGCATCCGGGCCAGTCTTTTGGGGCCAATACACCGAAGTCCTATATAACACCTGAATTTGTAAGGGAAGAAGTGGCTTCGGGCAGGGCGATCATTCCTTCCAATATCAATCACCCTGAAGCGGAACCGATGATTATCGGCCGGAATTTTCTCGTAAAGATCAACGCCAACATCGGAAATTCTGCTGTCACTTCCAGCATTGAGGAAGAGGTGGAAAAGGCTGTCTGGGCCTGCCGGTGGGGAGCAGATACGATCATGGATCTTTCTACAGGTAAGAATATCCACGAAACCCGGGAATGGATCATCCGGAACTGTCCGGTACCAGTAGGTACGGTGCCGATCTACCAGGCGCTGGAGAAGGTAAACGGGAAGGCAGAAGACCTGACCTGGGATATTTTCAGGGATACATTGATCGAACAGGCAGAACAAGGTGTATCTTATTTTACTATACATGCCGGAGTTTTACTTCGTTATATACCATTGACTGCCAAAAGAGTAACGGGAATAGTTTCAAGAGGTGGTTCAATCATGGCCAAATGGTGCCTGGCTCATCATAAGGAGAATTTCCTGTATACGAATTTTGAAGAGATCTGCGAGATCATGAAGGCTTATGATGTTGCTTTTTCACTCGGTGACGGTCTGAGGCCGGGATCTATTGCAGATGCCAATGACGCTGCGCAGTTCGGAGAATTGCAGACATTGGGTGAGCTGACCAGGTTGGCCTGGAAACATGACGTTCAGGTCATGATAGAAGGACCGGGGCATATTCCTATGCACCTGATTAAAGCTAATATGGATAAGCAGCTGGAATGGTGCGGTGAAGCGCCTTTCTACACGCTCGGACCTTTAACGACTGATATAGCACCGGGTTACGATCATATCACCAGTGCGATAGGTGCGGCGATGATCGGTTGGTTCGGCACGTCTATGTTGTGTTATGTGACACCTAAAGAACATTTGGGCTTGCCGAATAAAGAAGATGTCCGTACCGGTGTAGTAACCTATAAGCTGGCTGCACATGCCGCAGATCTGGCCAAAGGTCATCCTGGCGCGCAGATCCGGGATAATGCCCTGAGCAAAGCCCGTTTTGAATTCCGCTGGGAAGATCAGTTCAACCTGTCGCTGGATCCGGAACTGGCCCGTGAATATCACGATGAAACTTTGCCAGCTGAAGGCGCTAAAATTGCACATTTCTGCTCCATGTGCGGACCGCATTTCTGTTCTATGAAGATCACACAGGATGTGCGGAAATATGCGGAAGATCATGAGCTGGATGAATCTGCCGCGCTGGAGAAAGGTATGGAAGCGATGTCGGAAACCTTTAAAAGCAAGGGTAGTGAGATTTACCTGTAAACTGTAGTATCAGGTAAATATTTATATATTTAGGTGTATTTGTTTGATAATAAGTATATTATACTGTTAATATTAACTTGGAGTGCGTTAACGGCTGAAATGCTGTGAGCAAATCTGTCATTGCGCACTTCTTTTTTAATGTAAAATGAGACAACGCTGACCGGTGCGTAATTTTAACCCCGGTGTGCAACTAAGTTTATTTAGATTTGCAGCATGAAAGTTGATCTCAGCAAAGTGCCGTCCCCTTGCTATGTACTGGAAGAGGAGCGGCTGATCAGCAACCTTACTTTAATGAAAAGAGTGCAGGAAGAAGCCGGGGTTTCTATTATTTGTGCCTTGAAAGGATATGCTTTACATCATACCTTTCCGACACTGATCCGCTACCTCCATGGTGCTACTGCCAGTTCACTACACGAGGCCAGGTTAGTGTATGAGAAGATGGGTGTCAAAGCGCATACTTATTGCGCCAGTTACATGCCCGCAGATTTTGATGAGCTTCAGCAGTATTCCAGTCACCTGACCTTTAACTCTCTTTCTGAATATGCCCGCTGGAAAAACCGGGTAGCGGAAGGGATCAGTTGCGGTCTCCGGGTAAATCCGGGATACAGTGAGGTGGAAACAGAGTTGTACGATCCTTGTTCGCCTAATTCCAGATTAGGGATCGCCCGGCACCTGTTGGGAGATACTTTGCCGGAAGGAATTGAAGGATTGCATTTTCATGCCTTGTGTGAAAATAATTCATATACACTCGAACGCGTACTGGCTTCATTTACCAGTCTTTATGATGATTTTTTAAAGCAGGTGAGATGGGTGAATTTCGGTGGCGGACACCTGATGACCAAAGCCGGGTATGATATAGAGCACCTGATCTCTGTTCTGAAGAAATTCAGGGCGCGTTATCCTAATATCGAACATGTGGTCCTGGAACCGGGCAGTGCGGTCGGCTGGCAGACAGGTTATCTGGTCAGCACTGTGCTGGATATCGTGCAAAACGGAGAAACGCCTATCGCTATGCTGGATATATCTTTTACCTGTCACATGCCGGATTGCCTGGAAATGCCTTACAAGCCGGGAATTATAGGTGCTCGGGATGAAGGAGATCATCCGCATTATATGGGTGGTATGAGTTGTCTCGCAGGAGATTATATGGGCACCTGGTCTTTTGACCGGCCGCTGGTACCCGGAGATCAGGTCGTTTTCGATGATATGATTCACTATACGATGGTGAAAACCACCACCTTTAACGGGATCAATCTGCCGTCGATCGGTATCTGGAAAAAAGAGCAGGTGTTTGAGCTGATCTGCTCTTTCGGTTATGATGATTACGCATCGAGATTGTCATAAAGCGTCTAATTGTATATATTACAGGTATGACCATAGGAAAATTTAGAATAGAAGAATATATAGACCGCCTGATCAAACGGGCAGAATACCTCTCCGGAAAGAATAAGGTGGTCAGCAAGATCATAGACATTGCATTTGAACGGATCGGTAATGTTACGGGCCGATTCTATGGCTTGCAGGATCAGGCATTGGCGATGCTCCGCATGCTGAAGGCCTGGTATGCGCGGGAATATACGGGTTTGTCTAAAAAGGCAGTGCTGGGTGTACTGGCATCTGCTATCTATATTGTCAATCCTTTCGATTTCATACCTGATTTTATACCCGGGATTGGCAGGATAGATGACCGGCTGGTGCTTGGCTACCTGATTAAAAAACTGAACACTGAGATACAGCAGTTTATGGCCTGGGAGGCGGAACAGGGAATATAAGTCTTAAACAATGTTATCTGTACAATACGGGTGGAAAATTATTGTTAAGGAGTGAAAGGATATCTTTAGCTTTGAGGATATAATTACGGTAGCTTTAAACAGGTCTTCATTTGAGAGTCAGCATATACACTTTTATTCTTGTCGTAGCCGCACTATGGGCACATACATCTGCCTCCGCCCAGGAACTCCCGGACGCACCCAAGGAAGTGGTTCAGTTTTCCGGTATGATCAGAGATGAGATCAGTAAAGCGCCGGTACCGTTCGCTATTGTTTATGTAGATAAAGAAAAGCGGGGCACGGTATCTACACTGGAAGGTTTCTTTTCCTTCGCTGTTGCCAAAGGCGACATTATTCTTTTTAAATCATTGGGTTATAAGCCGTTGAGAGTGCAGGTTCCTTATGATGCTGCAGGTACGAGTTATTTTAAAGACATAGAAATGGCGAGGGAAACCTATATGCTGGACACTTTTACCGTCTATCCTTTACCTAAGCCTCACCAGTTGCGCCAGGCAATGGTCAACCTGGATGTACCCGAAAACATGGTGGATCTGGCGAAAAAAACCATCGAAAAATCCAAGCTGGAAGAGCTGACCAAAGCAACGCGGTATGACGGAACTGAAAACTTCAACCAATATGTGAAGAACCAGGTTCAGTCTTATTATCATTATGGTCAGCCTGCGCCGATCAAGCTGTTTGATGTGTTCAGTTGGGCTGAATTCATTAAATCTCTCCGTAAAAATAAGAAACCCGCTCTCGGCAATACCAATTCGGAGAACTATCCGGAGTTTTAGATTTCGTGTTTGGGAGTATAAGAAACCATGTAATCATTAAGGTTATTTATTCTTCATGCTTCTTAATTTCTCAATGTTTCAAATAATAAAACCATTAAGGCATGAAGGTTCATTAAGGTTATCTGGTCTTCATGTTCCTTAATTCCTTCATGTCTTTGCTTAAGCTTAATCATTCCAGTTTGCAATCGTTTTTCAATGAGATAATGCTGGTAATATTATCAATAATGCGATCGAAACGAGGCTGAGGCCTATGGCTAATCCTATGTTTGCGAAGAGAGAATAGAATTTTCTGCGTATGCTGATAACCAGAAAAGTGATCAAAGTAATCGGAGCGATCAGCAGGGTTGTTACAGCTGTCGAATCAAGTAAAAAGTAAGCGTCATGTAATTGAATATCTGTATTTTTTCCCTTGGTTAGCAGCCAGATCATGCAAGTGATGATGATCAGCACTGCCGAAATAATAATATTTTCTTTGCTGTTCTTTTCATAATAGTTATGAAGCTAAGGGTGAAAATAATATCAATGCTTGACGACCAGGCTCTCCGTCTACATGGTGGATTGTAATTATTCTACCAGTTTTTTTAGACCTTCAGTCACAATAGCCCAGTTTTGTTCAGAATGCCGGGCTTTTTCTTCACTATAGTTGGATTGCGTGATGGAAAGTAGGGTACCTTCTTCTGCAGGCTGCACTTCATAAGTTACATGCAGATAATTCTCCGGCAGATCTTCCAGTCCGCTCCAGCTGCTCAGGTAACTGAAAGAAAGCCTTTCATGAGGAATAAATTCCAGTACAGTACCTTTATCTGTGTATTGGGTTCCTTCATATTCTCCTGTCCAGAGAATAAGGCTGCCCACTTGCCAGTCCGTTACCTGGTCGGATCCGAAGAAATATTGTTTGACGATGGCTGGATCTGTCAGCGCTTCCCATACTTTCTCTACGGGTGCTTTAATAATTGTTTTATAAGTAGACAGGTGCTGGGTCTGCATATAATGTGTGTTTTGAACAGGAATGATGATTGAAGCTAATAAAAACTTGCCGGAAGAGAACCGTTAAAACATAAAGTATTTGGCTCTTCATGATTTAAATAATAAAACCATTGAGACATGAAGAGTCATGAAGGTTACTTACTTCTTAATGTTTCTTAATACCTTCATGTTTCAAAAAAGAAAAACCATTAAGGCATGAAGATTCATTAAGGGTTCTCTGATTCTTAATTCCTTAACATCTTCATGATTTAAAAAGTATTATTGAGGTGTGGACGGTCGGGGATTATCCTAAACTTTAAATACACCACGGAACCCCCTGGCGCCGTAGTAAGATTCGGCACCGTTGTGATAAGTGAATACCTGATCGTAGCGGCGGTCACAGAAGATAGCACCACCCAGCTTCCTGATGTTTGCAGGCGTTTTCACCCAGCTGGATGTTTTCAGGTCGAATGCTCCGAGTTGCTGCAGATACCGGTACTGTTCTTCTGTCAGCAGTTCGATACCTATTTCAGCGGCCAGACCGACCGCGCTGTGTTGTGGCTTGTGCTCTTTCCGGGAAGCCAGTGCTTCCGGGTCATAACAAACGCTTCTGCGACCTTTCGGGCTTTCTGCCGAGCAATCATAAAAAAGGTATTCACCCGTCTGTTTATCCTGACCGACCACATCCGGTTCACCGCCGGTTCTTTCCATTTCCAGGAGCGACCACAGCTTGCCGGGATGGGCTTCCAACCGGTTCTGGACGGCTGTCCATTCCAGGTCCTGATGCCTGTTTTTGTTTTTCTCAAACCGTTTTTTCAGTGTCAGGAACAGTTCATCCCGTTCTTCCGGAGTTATTTCTTTAGTGCTCATAACGTTAGATTTTACTCTTTAATGTAGCAAGATATTTATCCAGTTTTTCAAAGTTCTGCTTTTGTCCTTCTTCTGCTTTGTGCGCTTTCACGACGATGTCACGCATTTCGGCCGTATCAAACAGAAGTGTCCAGTCTATGTTCGTCGCTTCACCTTCAGACACCAAAAGGACAGTCGTGATGAAATGCGGGTTAAAGTGTTCAAATACGATCTTCTCATAAGGAACAATCTCCTTAAACAGACTTCGATTAGGATAATTGACTCCGTCCGGTCCGTGTAAGGTCAATTTCCATTCGCCACCTTCCCGGAAGTCCATCTGATGAATGGTGCTCGTAAAACCTTCTGGTCCCCACCAGTTGACAATATGTTCAGGTTGCATCCATACTTTCCACATGAGCTGAGCAGGAACCTGAAAGGTTTGAGTCATGCGAACCGACCTGTCTGCTGTATTTTCCATCACTTTCCAAAGGTTTGATACCGGTTGAAGATACACAAAATGCAAGGCTGGATGACATATCAATATCTTTTATCACTGCTGAATTGAGAGTACGAGACAGGTATTCCTGTGACAGATAAAAACACATTGGGGAGTGATTTTAATTTATAATTTTACAGCCTTAAAACAGGATATGGCCTCGGGGATTTTTGCAGTTCTGGACGATATATCGGCTTTGATGGATGATGTTGCAGTGGCCAGCAAAGTAGCGACTCATAAAACTGCAGGTATATTGGGTGACGACCTGGCTGTCAATGCGGAAAAAGCGACAGGTTTTGTTTCTTCCCGCGAATTACCGGTACTGTGGGCAATCACCAAAGGTTCTTTTATCAATAAGCTGATCATCATCCCGATAGCCTTAATACTCAATGTTGTATTCCCGGCAGCTATAAAGTTTATCCTGATTTTGGGTGGCTTCTACCTGGCATTTGAAGGGATGGAAAAGATCATTGAGTTTTTATTTCACCGTTCTGAAAAAGGACATGAATCAACCGGGCAACCGGAAACAGGCAATATCGATTCCGAAAAAGCTAAAGTTAAATCTGCTATCTCAACCGATTTCATTCTTTCCGTGGAAATTGTCATCATTGCGCTGGGAACGGTTCTGGATGAGAACCTGGTCATACAGATCGCTACTGTCTCCATAGTCGCGATATTGGCCACTGTGGGTGTTTACGGTATCGTGGCGCTGATCGTCAGGATGGATGATGCCGGCTATAAGCTGATCAGTCGTTCCGGCAACCGGGGATTGCTGGCCAAGGTTGGAAATTTACTGGTGAAGTTATTACCGCTGATTATCCGGTTTTTAGGAGTAATCGGTACAATAGCTCTGATCCTGGTCTCCGGTGGTATTTTTGCCCATAATATTGATTACCTGCACCATATTGCTATAGGTGTGCCTGCTGTGCTCAAAGAGCTGATCATTGGCCTGTTAGCCGGTTTGATTGTTGTTGCGATTGTTACAGGTGGTAAAAAGCTGTTGGCGCTGATGAAAGGATAAAAGTTGGGAGAAACCATGAAGGTAACTTTGCCTGGTCTCAAAAAGAAAAAATATTAAGGTATGAAGGGTCATTAAGTTGGATTGTTTCTTCATGTTTCAAAAAGGAAAACCATTAAGGATAAAGATTCATTAAGTCGGATTGTTTCTTCATGTTTCAAAAAGGAAAAACCATTAAGGTATGAAGGGCCATTAAGTTGGATTGTTTCTTCATGTACTTTAATTTCTTCAAGGTTCAAAAAGAAGAAATATCAAGGCTAAAGATCATTAAGATAGTTTTGCTGCTTAAAGTTTCTTAGTTCTTTCAAGGTTTAAAGCTAGATTACCGGCCGAAGGCAAAATAAGGTGTCATCTGGTGCTTTTTACCTTTCAGCCAGTCAGCGACCATTTCCATCCCGGTAACGGAAAATGTGATACCATTACCCCCAAACCCACACACGAAATAAGAGTTTTTAAAATCCGGGTGTTCGCCGATGTAGGGCAATCCGTCCTTGGTTTCTCCGAAAGTCCCTGCCCAGGCAAAGTCGGATTGAAAACGCTTATCCGGGAAGATCTTTTTGAATGCTTTGATGAGCTTCTGTTCTTTGCGGCTAATCAGCGCATCCCGTTTAGCAGGATCCTGAAAGGTTTCATCCTCACCGCCGATCAGGAAGCGGCCATCATCAGAAGTGCGCATGTACAGGTACGGCTCTTCCGTGTTCCAGATCAGCAGATTTTTGTACTGATGATAAAGGGTGTCATCTGCTTCTGAAATGATCGCATAGGAACTGAGCAGATCCACGAATTTCTCCCGGATCATATTGGCGCTTTCATAACCTACACAATACACGATCCTTTTAGTTTTGATTATCGCACCGGTTGCAGTAGTGCACAGGTTAAATCCTTTTTTATATTCCACACCCGCCAGCTCGGTCTTGTCGTATATCTGTAAACCTTTCTTCTGATTGTACCGCAACAGTCCGTGCGCGAGCCGGTATGCATCCACGCTGCCGCCCTGTGCGGATAAAATGCCGCCATAGGATCCGTGCACACCATATTTTTCCCGGATTTCTTTTTCTTCGAGCCATTTCACTTTAAAGCCTGCCTGCTTCCTGGTCTCGAATTCTTTCTTAAGCCAGTCCACATCTTTTTTAAAGGCAGCAAAGTAGAGCGACTTTTTCTTTCTGAAACCCGCTCTGAATTTTATTTCCCTGGTAATTTCACCCAATTGATCAATCGCTCTGAAACATGCTTCATAACTGGCTACAGCACCTTTTTCACCAATCATCTCGATCAGTTTGTACAAAGGTGTATCGATCTCGTACTGCAGCATCGAAGTCGTTGCAGAAGAGCTGCCGTTACAAACTTCCCGCTTATCGATGAGCATCGTCTCATATCCGTCGCGGATGCATTGATGAGCTATCAGGCTGCCTGTAATGCCGCCGCCTACAATCAGCACATCACATTCCGTATTTCGGTGCAGTGACGGATAAGTAGCGGGCAAACCATTCTTTACCAACCAGAACGGTTCGTTTGATTTCAAGTCCATATCCTGTTTTCAGAAAAGAAATATTACAAATTCAATTTACCTTCTCTGCCAATATCCATCTGTTGCCCTGTAAGCGCGCTGGCGGCAACTTTTAAAAGCGTAACATACTTATTGGACTTATTGTCCCAATAATGTGCTTCGCCGGGAATCACTTTCAACACCCGGATCCGGGGATCTTCTTTTCCTTTTTCGAACCAGCCCTCCATCATCTTATTCCAGTATTTATCTATCCTTGCCTGGTCCCGGGAGATTTCTGTTGTTCCATTGACACTTAGGAAGTTGTAGTCGCCTATGTGCGCGTACAGCAGGCTTACCTTGCCATTATTCTGAAGGTTCCGGTGGGTTTCACTTTCAGAAGAAAAAAGAAACCAGATATTGCCTTCCTCATCTACTTCCTGCCTGCTCATCGGCACCGCATGAGGATAATCACTTTCAGCTACGAAGGAACACAACATTCCAATGTCGATTTTGTCTACCATTTCTTTAAGCTTTTCAATAGCGTCCTGGTTACGCAGATTTTCCGTACTCATAGAATTTATGTTTTGGAATTTATTATAGCATTTTTTTTACCAAAACTCAACCCCTGGTAACCTGTCTGAGACAAACAGGTTTTCCATTTTTATACTGTCTGGCAAAAAAATCAAAGAGAAAGTAGCTGCTGATTCTGAATGCGTGAGGGATAGAAGCGGTAGCCCGGAGCATCGATTGCTATCGGTGCGAGGACTACAAGCGAATAGCCCGACCCCTGCCTCAACAAAATAAACGGCCGGAGTAGGGCAGGGGACACGCCCTGAAAAAAAGATCAAAATTGTTGGCCGAAGTAAGGGTAGATTCTCTTGATATTTACAACTGTTGAATTACCACTTGCTTACTGCCTAAAGATTCTTATTTCAACAGAAAATAATAGATGACCGCCCAGATAGCCATAAAGAATAATCCCGGGTATAACACGGTCTTTAGTTGCTTCACGTCTTTTTTTAATGATCAATAGAGCTTGTCAGTAAGCTCATAGAATATTGCCTGCAGGTTATCCTGCAAAATCTTCCAGCATATACATAGAAGGGCAGAAGAACAGAGCGCCTGTTCTGGCCGTACTGAAATCCAGGATCCGGTCATAATTTCCTGCGGGTTCACCTATGAACATCCGGGTCAGCATTTTAGTCACTGTCGAGAAGGTACTTGCATATGCAATGAAATACGTGCCCATTTCATTACTGGCCAAATTGCCGAAAGGCATGTTATCCCGGACGATCTTCAGATCATCGCCCACATTGGCCAAAGCAGAATGTGAATTGGACGGTTTCACGTCATCCGGCATTTCTATATCATTGGCTTTGCTCCGGCCTATCACTTTTTCCTGCTCAGAAACGGGCAGGTTTCTCCAGGCCGCCAGGTCGTGTATATATTTCTGAACAAAAAGGTAACTTCCGCCTTTGTATTTCTCATCTTCGCTTCCTATGATCCCAAAGAAGGACCGGGCCGTACCGTTAGGATTTTCCGTACCGTCCACAAAACCTAAAATACTTCTTCCGTCCCAATACCTGAATCCGTGCACTTCTTCAATACAATCCGCCACCGGAGACAGCATAGCGACGATTTCCGCGGCCATATCAATGCAATAGCTCTTATCATCTGCCCGGATGTGAAAATGCAGGTCGCCGGAAGTAGCCACTGCAATATGTCTGGGGCCGGCAACCGGTTCAAATTCCACCAGCTCCCGGGGAAGCGGTTCCGGCAGCTCCAGCTTTTTCCAGGCCTGATAACCAATGCCCAGCACAACACTCGCCCTCGAAGTCGTGGTGCGTACCTGGGCAGAATTGTTGAGGTTGCTCATCAAGGCGCAAATACGCTGAAAAACCGGTTTTATATTGATATCCGTCCTGAAATTCCACACCATGAAGATGGTGTTGTTATTAGGATAATCTATTACATTCTGGGCATTCACTTGCATCATAAAAACTTATAAACTGCTATTATTCATTCAAATGGGGAGCTGTCGCAGGAATCGTCAACCGTCTGTCAGCAATAAATTTAATAAATTGCTAAAAATCCGGATCAATAGTTTTTTTCTTTGTTGCTGCCAGGAAAAGCGTCAGATCAGCGGATTTTCTTTTGTTACAGACAGAACAACGGACCTCAGAGTTCGTTCAACCGCTTTCCCTGGTGATATGAAAATCTTTGGTGCTTCGGTTCTCCGATCATTTGTTTGCCGTAGATGCTGTTATGTCCTGACATTAAATAGGCGACTACGCAGGCAATGGCGACATACACACCACATTCGCTTCCAAACAGTTCAATCGCCATCATGCTGCAGGCGATCGGTGTATTGGTGGCTCCCGCAAAAACGGCAACGAACCCCATTCCTGCTAAAAGTCCTGTGGGCAAGGGTAGGAGATAGCTTAACGCATTCCCCAGTGTTGCCCCAATAAAGAACAACGGCGTCACTTCACCGCCTTTAAAGCCTGCCGATAAGGTGATAATGGTGAAAATCATTTTTAAGGCAAAGTCATAGGCCGGTAGCTGCTGGTCGAAAGCGCCGATAATGGTAGGAATGCCCAGACCAATGTATTTCGTGGTACTTATTGCCCAGACTGCCAGCGCTACAATTACCCCGCCAGCCAGCGGACGCAACGGCGGATAGGCGATCTTTGCTTTGAAAACCTGGCCAGTCTTGTGTATGACCTTGCTGAATGTTGCCGCACACAGACCAAAGGCTATCCCGGCAATGATGGCATAAATAATATTCAAAAATGAAATATCCGGAATGAAGCTGATGTGATAATGGGTGTGGTGGGTCTGCCAGAGCCGGGTCACCAGGTCAGCCAGCACTGCAGCAGCAAAGGCGGGAAAAATAGCGTCATATTTCAGGCGTCCGACCAGGAAAACCTCCAGACCAAAAATGGCACCGGCCAGCGGTGTGCCGAAAACAGAGCCGAAACCTGCGGCAATCGCAGCGATCATTAAGATTTTCCGTTCACTTGCCGTAAGCCGGAAAGGCTTGCTGAACTGGTCTGCAATCGCTCCGGCCATTTGAAGAGCGGTTCCTTCCCGTCCGGCCGAACCACCGAAAAGATGGGTGGCCATGGTTCCGATGTACACAAACGGCGCCATCCGGAAAGGAATGATCTTCTGAGGGTCGTGAATGGTATCGATCAGCAGGTTGTTTCCTGCTTCAATGTCTTTGCCAAGATAATAATAAAGCAACCCGATGAGGAAACCTCCGGCCGGCAACAAGGCGATCAGCCACAGGTTATTTTCCCTGAAATTTGTTATCCAATCCAGCGATTGCAAAAATCCTGCAGAAGCGTTGCCTACGCTGATTCCTATAAACAAACAAATGAGCGTCCACTTGAAAATATAAGGTATAGCTGGATATCGTCTGAACCATACTTTTAGCTGTAAGCTGATCTTTTTGCCGAATGACCTTTTCCGTTTTATTGATTGCATAAACTAACCTGATTAAATGTTCTACACTTAATTAACCAGGCGTCATCAGCTTTTTAGGGCGGTTCAATAGGAAGACACCATTTCCTTTCTTATGGTCTCAAATTTAGAAAAATGTATGAAAAAGTTTATTGTTTATTTTCTGCTGTAAAACTGAGAAGCATCAATACATCCAGCGTGCATCGTTTTCCAATACCTCTTTTCTCCTGTAAGCAGCGATCCTGGCGATCAATTCCTTTGGAAGCGGCTGGTCATACGGGAATTAAATCGTATCCTTACCTGTTTTAAAGGCAGCCAATTCCTCTTTAAAAGGTTCCAGTGAAGGTCCAGTCGGCATGAATCTCAGGTGTTTTTTGAAAGCGGCATAGGAAAAAAGAATCCGTTTTTCAATGAAAACCGACTGTCCCCATTTCAGATCTTCCACGGCATCAGGCGCTACTTCCTTTAATATGGAACGGATCTCTTGCAGCTTTTCCCGGGCATACTCCGGTGCAGCAAGAATGTATTCGTTAATATTTTGAAGTTTGGGGTTGGTCATAGGTTTTTTGTTGGTTTACTAAAAAGAGTGCTGTCAACAGAAAGGTGTTCTACTCGGTTTTGTTTTGTAACTTTTTTATCGCCATCCTAAGCACACCGGCAATAGTAGCCGGGTTCATCCGGTGTTGTCCCCAATGTCATGAGGCTTTTTTAAATTGCTCTTTCATTAGTTTTTCAATAAAACTTCCGGTGAACGAGCACAGTGAGTTTCCTCTTCGGTAAAGCTAATGTATAAAATCTTAGAAATTTATTGCTTTTTAAGATAGTACCTATCCGTTCTATCGTTGCCGCGTAAACCCGGCTACATGAAAGACAATTCCTGAACAGAGAAGAATGTATTACCCGATCACCTGTAATCTTCTCAGCTCCCAGAAGCAGTCTGCAGTTGCCCGGATATCAGCAAGGGCATTATGGGCATTGTCAAAGCTCTTGTTGAAGAGTTTTTTATGCAACTCTGTCAGGCTGGGCCATTTATAGCCGTAAGGCCCGTTGATCGCGCAGAAGTCGACAGAGGCCAGCATGGTACAGACCTTTTTCTTCTCCGGTATATTGTTATGGTATTGATTTCTCAGGAACTCAGCGCCGATGATCTTTTCGTCAAAAGCGATATTATGTGCCACCAGCGTTTCTGCATGATGGATCAGCTGATGAAATTCATCCAGCACAGATCTGAGCGGAAGGCCATCCTGCAACGCTCTTTCAGTAGTGATGCCATGTACGTTGGATGCTGCTTCCGGTATCGTAAAACCTTCCGGGCGGATGATGTATTCTTTTGTCGTCAGGTGCTGGCCTTGCCGGTCATAAAGAATATATCCTAATTGTACTAATCTTGGCCAGTTGTGTATGTCGGTTACGGGTGCTTTCCAGTTCATGGGAAGCCCGGTGGTTTCAGTGTCAAAAAATAAATACATGTACTATAGCAGGTTGATAACGACTATTCTCTTTTTTGCAGGAAAGCCTGCAAGGTAGTAAAAAGGTCTGATCCGGCAGAGGGCTGGGGGCTTCAATGTGGAACCCACCTGATATTACTTTTTGAAGATCTCATTCTTCCTGAAGATCTGTTTCTTGCCGTCACCCTGGTTTTTGCGCTGCAAGCCGTCCGGGTATCTCGGCGTCAGGTAATTATGGTACTTGCCGGTGGTATCCTGCGCGGATTCCCGGGACAATGTACGCTCCTGGAAAACTGTTTTCGGCTGGAATAGCTGTCGTTTGGTCAGCCCGCCGGAAGCAGCAGCTGCCTGATCAAGGCCCAACTCGTAAGCCGGCGCAAAATCCAGCGAAAAGTCATATCCTGCAGTGCCTTCGGCACCGATGTGCTGGCGGTAATGCGCATATCGCTTGATGATCGAACGTACATATCTGAACGGCTCCGAGCCCCGGCAATATCCGTATTTGCAGACCGGATCCCGGTAAAAGACCGGTTTGGATTTGTTCAGCAGGAAATATTCCACATGACCGTCCCACTTCATTTTTTCGTATCCGTATTTTTCAGCCAGCCGCTGGGCATCTTTAACGTGACCTTCACCGGCATTGTAGGAGGCCATGATGAATTTCAGCCGTTCTACCGGGTCACTGATCTCTTTCCAGAACTCGTCCAGCCAGGCAATATAAGCGGTTCCGGTCTTGATGTTCAGCTCCGGTTGGTAGATCTCCTGCATGGTCTGGAGGCCGAATCTCCTTGCTGTAGCCGGCATGAGCTGCATGAGTCCCGTTGCACCTGCCCAGGATCGTGCCTGCGGTTTAAATTTGGATTCCTGCCAGATCAGTGCTGCCACGAGCCGCCAGTCCCAGCCGATCTTGCTGGCATAGTGTTGTATCAATCCGTCATATACGGATATGGTTCCGCCTACGGGACCGGTGACCTCTTCTGCATCACTGTCATAGCTGGCGATCAGCCTGCTGGTTTTGAAATACCGGTCATACAGCGCGTATAATTCTCCGTCCTTCCGGGAAGCATCTATGAAGCGGTTCAGGGCGTGCAGCAGCTTTCTGTGTTTTCTGTGCACGGTGAAAGCGATGTCCTGTGGCGGTGAGAGCGGGGTTTCGATGTCTATGTTGTTGAAATAACCGCGGTTGACCAGGGCGATCTCTTTATTCGCTACCGTATATTCGATCTCACCGGTGCTGACCATCCGGATCAGGTCTTCTGTCGTTTTGCCGCTGTCGAGCGTGACAATATTGACTTTATTATGCAAGTCAAAATTGATATCCACGAGGGTTTGCAGGTAGGGAGACTGCTCCGGCAGCGAAACGGTCTTGCCGCTCAGGTAAGGAATGCTGGATACGTATTCCGGTGATTTTTTGCCGGCTTTTCTCTGGACGAGCACCAGCTCGGTCTGCACGTAAGGATGAGTGAATTGCACATAATTGTTGGGCAGGTTCATGACCGGTATATTGAATGCCATGATATCTGCAGTTCCGGCGAGTATATGCTGCCGCATTTCATCCGGGTTATTGACCTCTATGACCTCCAGGTCCAGCTTCTGGCTTTCTGCAAATTTTTTGATGAAATCAAATTCAAAACCCATGGGTTCGTCCCGGTACAGGAAATAACCGGTCGGGTTGAAAGCGGTGACCAGCTGGAGCGTTCCTCTTTTCCGGATACCTTTCAGGTCGGAATCCGGTTGCAGGGAAAACGGAAGTACATCCGTAGCAGATAGCACTACGAAGATGCTGATGAGCAGTAAGGGAATAATGATGAAATACTTCTTTTTCAAAACCGGTGCAGGCTACAAAAATAGAAAGGCGTATCTCTATAAAGAAATACGCCTCGATAAATTATATACATTTAACTACTTGAGCTGTATATTGATAGCCTGGGAGCAGGCCTGTTCCTGCAATTTGGCCAGCGTCAGGTCTGAAGGAGTGTAGGCAAACGGTTTGCATTCCAGCACAACAGCCTGTTTGCTGTCTGCTAAAGTGGCAGCTTCGTTAGATACAGATTTTACAGACTGTTCAAAGGTGTATTCACAGATGTATTTCATATCCTGGAACAGGAAACCTACATCCAGTCCACCCATCATACCGGCGTTGCTGCCCTCGGTCTTTTTCATTTCCAGCACTTTGGCCAGCTCGGCGCTCTGGTGACGGATCAGCGTATTTTTGCTCCATTCGATATACCGGGCTGTCGGAGTATAGGGTTTACCTTTTTTACCGACTTTCATGGCACCCGGCATCTTGGCCAGGCTGGTGCCTGCCGTGACTTCCATACATTTATTGAGCGTTTCTATATTGTCAAAATCGAAGCTATAGCCGTAATTGAAGTTTTCTTCATCCATTACTGTAATAAAGTTGGAAACTCCTTTGATGTTCTTTAGCTGGTTCTCCAGTTCCCGGAAGGTATCTTTAAATCCGCCCTGGGCATCGCCGTCATCTTCAGCGGGCAGGTCTTCATCATCAGCAGGATTTTTTAAAGCAGCGGTCATTGCCTCTGTCATCATGCCTTTGAGGTTTTCATTAATCGTGATCGACATGCTGTACTGTCCGCTGCCGTCTTTTTTGAGGTTGATCTTTTCCAGGATGTCTATACAGGATGTAAGGGCCATACAGAACACGGAAAGGGAAAGAATGGATAAAAATCTGCGCATTTTTAAAACATTTATAGTTGGTGTATAAATATAGTAATAACCGCACCTTTGGTATGTTAATTCGAAAAATTACCTGTAAATGGATGATGAGGAAAATGGGTAAATTAAGACAACTAGCAAATGGTAAATTAATGTGACGATATGCCGGTGAATTAATATGCTAATGTGAAAATTGAGGAAATTGGTAAATGCATGGGTTGAGGCTCTCGAAACCCGGTGGACCTTGAAGCCCGATACCAATAGTTATCAGTATCGGGATTTCTTTGCCCGCGTAAGCGGGTAACTTTTAGCAGTAGTGTTTGACACCTGCTTCTGCAGGTGGTAAAAGGTGTTGTAGTGAAAAACTGCATTTAGAAACCTATCGCAAATATGAATATCTGCGAACACAATCGTCTATTGTACATCGTCTGATTGCATTACTAACAAAGGTCTGGCTAACCGTGGTTATTATAACCTTCTGAATCAATAACTTTTGGTCATGTCTTTAGGAATGCAGATAATGAAGTCTGCAGATTTCAGATGCTCTTCGGACAGTTTATCTACCTGGTCCTGTTCTACTACATGGATAGTGATGATCCTGATATCCGGTTGAGCCTGCTTCAGGTACCAGACGATACCTTCGTAATTCTGCGAATGATAAGCACCGTTGACGTGAAAAATCTTTTTCTGCAGGTTTTTCAGGATGAAATGCGCCATGGTAGCATCTTTCACGGCTTGTGCATTGGCCAGGTTGGCGGCGCTGCCCTGAGAGGACGCTGTTCCATGACCGCCCATCTGCTGCATCATAGATGCATACCCCGGCAGGTTGAGGTCTACTTTGATAGGTAACGGTGCTATGACTTTTTTGCCTTCATCCGAAAGCTTATCTAGACTTTCCAGCCCGTTGCGGTAAACCAGGTTGGCGTAACGTTGCGGAATATTACTGGCGATCACCGGCAACTGCTTCTCTTTGCAGAATTCTACCATCGGGTGGTAATCGGTCTTGTACCGGTCCCAGAGCTTGGCTTCCTTAAAGAGGTGTCTTTCCTGGATCGTGCCGTTCAGGTATTCATCGATGATCAGCTGGTTGTCAGCTTCCAGCATTTCCATGGCCAGTGCGATATTCTTATCCTGCTCATAGAGCGATTTAAGTACCTGGAACTCCAGCCAGTGATTGAGCGTGTTGTTATGTAATTCCCCGAAGAATACGACCTGGGCATCCTTGAAAGCTTTAACCATCTTTTCATAGGAAGTCGTCTTGCCGTTGGACTGGTAGATCACATAGGGAACCGGTTCATTTGCGGCAGCCTGGTGTATTCCTGTAAAAGTGGTCAACAGCAAAATAAGATATATCTGGAAATGCTTCATCGGTTGATTTTTTTATACCTGAGATTAGTTTTCTTCTTTATGTTTAATGACGGCACTGACGAATGCTACAAACAACGGATGGGGTTGCAGGATAGTGCTTTTGTATTCCGGATGGAATTGTACGCCGAGGAACCAGGGATGATCCGGGATCTCTACAATTTCCACCAGGTTGGAGTCCGGGTTTATACCTGTAGCCTTCATGCCCGCTTCCTGGAAAGCATTCATATACTCGTTATTGAATTCATAACGGTGACGATGTCTTTCCCAGATCGTGATGGATTTATATGCTTTCTCCGCTATGGAACCTTTCTTCAGCTCACAAGGATAGGCGCCTAATCGCATGGTACCGCCCATCTTGGTGATCAGTTTTTGCTCTTCCATGATGTCGATCACCGCATTTTTGGTCTTGAAATTGAATTCCCGGGAAGTAGCGTCCTTAATGCCTAAAACGTTCTGCGCAAATTCAATTACGGCGCATTGCATACCCAGGCAGACACCGAAGAAAGGTATTTTATTGACTCTGGCATACTGAATGGCCAGCAGCTTCCCGTTGATACCCCTGTTTCCAAATCCCGGTGCAACGAATATTCCGTCCAGGTGATTCAGCTTCTCCTTAAGGTTTTCCTCGTTGATCTGCTCTGCATGGATCTGCTCAATATCCACAAAACACTGATGTTTGGCACCAGCGTGGATGAAAGATTCGTAAATAGATATATAGGCATCTTTGAGCTCCACGTATTTCCCGATCACGCCGATCCTGATCGTTTTCTTAGGATTCTTATGGCGTTTAATGAAGTCCTTCCAGCTTTTGAGATTGGGTTCAGGCAGGTTTTCATAACCAAGCTGGCGTACTACGGAAAGGTCGAGCTGTTCTTTTAGAAGGTTCAGCGGCACATCATAAATAGAGTCTGCGTCGCGCATTTCTACTACAGAGTCATAGTCTACGTTACAGAATTCAGCGATCTTACGCTTGCGTTCCTTGCCCAGCTCATGCTCTGTCCTGCAAATGAGGATATGCGGCTGGATACCGTAGCTTTGGAGCTCTTTTACAGAGTGTTGGGTTGGTTTTGTCTTCAGTTCTTTGGCCGCGCTGAGGTAAGGTACCAAGGTCAGGTGTATCACCAGGTAATCCTGTTTAGGCAGCTGCCACTTAAGCTGCCGGATGGATTCGATGAAAGGCAGGGATTCGATATCTCCGACTGTTCCGCCGATCTCGGTGATTACAATGTCATAGTCTCCGGACTGACCCAGGAGCAGCATCCTTCTTTTGATCTCATCTGTGATGTGCGGTACTACCTGTACGGTTTTACCGAGGTAATCGCCTTTCCGTTCCCGGTTGATCACTTCGAGATACACTCTTCCGGTAGTGACGTTGTTGGCCTGTGAGGTAGGAGTGTCTAAGAAGCGTTCATAGTGCCCGAGGTCGAGGTCCGTTTCTGCACCATCTTCCGTGACATAGCATTCTCCATGCTCATACGGATTCATGGTTCCCGGGTCTACGTTGATATAAGGATCGAATTTTTGAATGGTGACCCGGAGTCCTCTGGATTTTAAGAGTTGGGCGAGAGAAGCCGCCAGAATCCCCTTGCCTAAAGAAGATGTTACACCACCGGTAACGAAGATATATTTTGCCATAACCAGAAATTGTAGCCTTAGCTATGGAATTCAAAGGTAAGGGAAAAACACCCTTCCTCCAAAGAAAGCAGGTTAAGATTACAATTTTTTCAAATCCTCCGGCGTATCGACTGAAATACTTGTCAATTTGGTAATGCCGACCATTATGTTATATCCGTTTTCCAGCCACCGGAGCTGCTCAAGTCTTTCTTTAATCTCCAGCGGACCGGGCTTCAGCCGGGTTATAGTCATCAGTATATCGGTCCGGAAACCATAGATGCCTACATGATGCAGAAACCCATTGTCAGAAGCAGATGGGATAGGAGACCGGGAAAAATACAATGCCCTGCCGCGTAGATCTGTGACAACTTTTACGATGTTCGGATGATAGGCTTCATTGAAATCTGTAACATGCCGGGCCAGGGTGGCGATCTCTGCTGACTGTTCCAGGAGTGCTGCTACCTGGTCGATCTGCTCGGGGTGAATGCGGGGTTCGTCGCCCTGGATGTTGATAATGGCTTCCGCATCTTCAAAATGAGCGGCCGCTTCCGCGCACCTGTCCGTGCCAGAAGGATGCTGGTCAGAGGTCATAATGCATCGCCCGCCGAAACCTACTACTACTTCTGCTATTCGTTCGTCATCTGTAGCAACAGCCAGCGATGAGAGCGAAGCGGCTTTAAGCGCCTGTTCATAGACCCGCCGGATCATTGGCTGACCGTCGATCAGGGCCAGCGGTTTGCCCGGAAAACGTTGAGAAGCATAACGGGCGGGAATGATTCCTGCTATCTTCATTTATACCTTTTTTACCCGTAGAGAATAGCCGTCTACGCCGATCACTTTGATCTTCTCGTCTTTATCCAGGAAACTGGACTGGCTGATTGCTTCATAAAGCTCATTGTCGATCAGGACTTTACCAGAGGGACGGAGCTGATTGAATACGACTCCTTCTGCACCGATCAGCCGGTACAGCGCTTCATTTTTGATAGTATATCCTTTTTCATTATCCTGCGCATCTTTCAGGATGACTTTGTTGAATCCCGGCATATTCAGGATGGAACCTCCGAAGAAGAAAAGTACAACGAGCGAAATACTGATAATGAGCATGACCCTGAAGAATGCCCGGACCAGCAGATCTCCTGCAATGGAATTGAACTCGAAATCGGTACCGCTGAAGCTGACCAGGCTGAAGGTTAGCCCGGCTATGATACAGATGATGCCTGCAATGCCGGCCACTCCAAATCCGGGTATGACAAATATCTCCAGCAACAGCAACACTATCCCGGCCAGGAACAGAAGAATTTCCCAGACTTGGGCGGTGCCGTCAATGATCAGTGGAGCAAAATACAGGATTGCGGCCGTCAGCGATACCAGGATCGGCAGCCCGATACCGGGTGTTTTCAATTCGAAATAGATGCCGCCGATGATCAGCAGGATGAGGATGCTGTTGACCAAAGGATTCAGCAGGAAGTTGATGGCGGCGTCCACGCTGTTTTGCTGATGGCTGGTCAGGGTGTATTTCCTGACGTCGATCTTTTTCAATACTTCATCCAGGTCATTTACTATACCGTCTGCCATATCGAGCCGGACAGCTTCCTGGGCGGTCAGTGTTAATACTTTCCCGGCCTGGTTGATCCCCGGAATTTCGATCTGCTCATCTACCATCGCTTCTGCAATCCGCGGATCCCTGCCTTTGGTTTCTGCCGTGGAGCGCATCATTCCTCTCATATAAGACTGATACTTGTCGGGTGCGGCTTCCCCGGACATGCCTTCTACCGCAGTAGCGGCGCCGATCGAAGCTCCGGGCACCATATAGATGCTGTCACAGGCGAGTGAGATCAATGCTCCGGCAGAGGCGGCATTGTTGTTAATAAAAGCAACCGTTTTAATAGGTGTATACAGGATCTTTGAACGGATAGAGTCTGCTATATCCAGCCGGCCTCCGTAAGTATTGATCTCAAATACGATCACATCCGCTTTTTGCCGGATGGCTTCATCGATCCCTTTTTTGATCAGCCTGCCTGCAGCCGGCATGATTTCTTCAGACAAACGGATATAGTAAACCTGAGTGGCATCCTTATTGCTGATGCTGTCTGCATAGACAGAAGTGCCTGCAAATGAAATACAAAGTATCGTTAAAAAGAGGAGCTTAAGCCTGAATATGATATGTTTGCAGCACATTTGTTGAAAAGTTGATTTCTAATATAGAGTGAAGTAAACCTATTTTTCGATCAAATCTTAAGAAAAGTATGCTTAAAAAGGTGGTTTGTGTAATCATGCTGAGTTGGGGAGGGATGACTTTTGCTCAAACATCGGGTCAGCCCCATGTCGTTGCTGCAGGGGAAACCTTGTACGGAATTGCCAGAAATTACAATATTCACATATCGGAACTGCTCAAAGCGAACCCGCAAATTATCGATAATGCTATCAAGCCCGGAGATGTAGTAACCATACCTGGAAAAAAGAATGGCGACGGTGCTCCTGCTCAGACTGTTCCATCCCAGAAAGCGATCAATAACCAGCCTTTCGGTACTACGGGAGGAGCAATAACACCGGTTGCTCCTGCGCAACCTGCCAAAGTAGCTCCGGCTTTACCGGCTGTTCATCAGGCCCAGCAGGCTACAAACGGGAAGGTGATCTATCACGAAGTACAGGAAAAACAGACGCTTTATGCTATTTCTAAATTGTACAATGTCTCTGTACAGGATATCATTACCTGGAATAATCTGCAGAATAACGGTATCCAGGTAGGAAGTACGCTTATGATCCGGCCCGGCAAGGAAATGCCGGTCACTGTGAAGGCAGATACACCGGTCAAACAACCGGTAACATTACCTGTACAACCTTCAGTTACCAATACTGTAGTCGCAACACCCGAACTTCCGGTGTCTAAACCGAAGATGAGCACCGGCAGCAGCCTGCAGGCTCAGCTTGAGCAAGTTTTTGTAGCAGCTAAAGATGACGGAGGAGCTGCGCAGACAACCAGGGGCACGATCGCCTGGATCAATACCGAGAATCCGAAAATGTCGGAAAGCTATTTTGCCCTGCATAAATCTGCCCCGGTTGGTACGATCGTTAAAGTGACCAACCTGGTCAATAAAAGGGTGGTTTTTGTCAAGGTGATCGGCAAGTTACCGGAGACAGCGGATAATATTAATATCGTTCTCCGGTTATCGTCCGCCGCCAAAAAAGACCTGCTCCTGAACGGAGATAAAGCATACGTGGATATGGAATATTACCAGTAGCAGAACGCCTGTATTATCAAAAGATAACATTCCTGTTTCTGACAATCCAGTGACAAAATTCAAGGGCAATAGAAAGACTTTTGTGATGCAATACTATAAGACCATTTCGACGTGTATCGCTATAAAGTAGTTACGATCTCTCACAAAACCACGCACCTTCATTCCCTGAAGGATTACCTGGTGGTAGATGCAGCCGAACAGGACTACCCGGTGCAGGCTTTACAAAGAATTAAGGAACAGCTGGGAATAGCAGAATTGCTTTACCTGAATACCTGTAACAGGGTGACTTTCTTTTTTACTTCCGAGCAACCTGTAGACCATTCTTACCTGTCACATTTCTTTAAACAGGTTAACCCGGCTTTTACGGATGAGCTGATTGAAAAGCACGCTTCAAAGGTATTGGTTTTTGAAGGGGATCTGGCGATCCGTCATTTGTTCAGTGTAGCGGCTTCATTGGATTCACTGGTAGTAGGAGAGCGCGAGATCCTGGGACAGCTTAAGCAAGCTTACCAGACCGCACGGGCTTATCGGCTTTGTGGCGATTCGATCCGGCTGGCCATGGAAAACTGTATCGTATTTGCCAAAAAGATCTATTCTGAAACCCGGATCGGTGAAAAACCGGTATCTGTCGTTTCTCTGGCTTTCAGGGAACTGTTGAGCCGGGGCATCAGCCCGGATGCCAAGTTGTTTATAGTAGGTGCCGGTCAGACCAATCACCTGATGGCTAATCTGCTGGTCAAGTACGGTTTCAGAAATGTAAAGGTGTTCAACAGAACGCTGGTCAAAGCTATAGAACTTGCGGAGCGTTTCCCTAACGGACAGGGGTTCACGCTGGAAGAGATGCGTACAGTAAAAGAGACACCGAACCTTATCCTGACCTGTACCGGATCCGGAGAGTCGGTCATATTACCACAACACTTTGAAGGTTGGCATGTAGACCAAAAAACACCTTTCACTATTGTAGACCTGGCCGTGCCTGCTGACACAGATGCAGAGATACTAGAGCAATATACCATTGACTATATAGACGTAGCTGCCCTCCAGAAAATGGCTGAGCAAAACATGGAATTCCGCCGAAAGGAGCTGGTCAATGCTTATGTGATTCTCGATGACTTTCTTGAAGATTATAAGGCGAGGTTCAAAGAACGTCAACTGGAAATTGCGCTCAGAGAGATTCCGGAGCAGGTCAAGGCATTGAAGCAGTATGCAATGGAAGAGGTCTTTTCCAAAGAGCTGGCCTCACTGGATGATGATGCCCGTCAGCTGCTGAGCAAGGTGATCGACTTCATGGAGAAGAAATATATTTCTATCCCTATGAAAACGGCTAAAAAAACACTGCTGGGCGACGAATAATTAACCGAATCTGTCATTTTTATACGATCTTTTAATTCATACTATACATGAAGTCTGTTATCATTGGTACCCGTGGAAGCCAGCTGGCGCTCTGGCAGGCAAATTATACTAAGGATATCTTAGAACAGCACGGTTACCAGGTGGAGCTGAACATCATCAGCACCAAAGGTGACAGGACCCAGGAATGGAATCTTTCTTTTGATAAGATCGAAGGGAAAGGTTTTTTTACCAAGGAGATAGAAGAGGCGCTGCTTCGTCATGAAGCAGACCTGGCAGTGCATTCCTGTAAGGACATGCCTACAGAAAATGCGGAAGGTTTAGCGATTAAGGCATATTCTTACCGGGCTGATCCGTCGGATGTATTACTGATCAGGAAGGAAGCAACTGATTATACACAATATATACCATTGAGGAAAGGTGCCGTGACCGGAACCTCGAGTGCCCGGCGCAAAGCCCAGATCCTGTCTCACCGGATGGATCTGGAAGTGCAGGATCTGCGGGGTAATGTACCTACACGGATCGAAAAGCTGAGATCCGGTCAGTATGATGCGATCATATTGGCAGCTGCCGGTATAGAGAGACTGAATATCCCGGTGGATGACCTGATCGTATATCCGCTGGCACCATCTTTATTCATCCCGGCACCGGCCCAGGGCGTATTGGCTTACCAGGTCAGGGAGAATGATGAAGAGATGGCTGATGTTTGCCGGATCCTGCACGATGCAGCGGCATATCAGGCGGTGCAGCTGGAAAGAGATATTTTGCATGCTTTTCACGGAGGTTGTCAAGTTCCTTTAGGAGTATATGCCCGTTGTGAGGGAGATGTAACTCATCTCTGGATCTCTAAAGCGGTCTCCTGGGATGCGCCTTTATTCAGGTCTTACAGATCTTTTAAAGGCAACCTGCCTTCGCCAGAGACTATCACTCAACAATTTAATGAGATTAGTCCTGCTAAAGTATTTATCAGTAGAGATTTATCAGCAGAAGATTATTTTCCGGATTTCCTGAAAAAAGCCGGTTTTACCGTTGAAGGCCGATCCCTGGTGACGATAGAGCCGCTGGCATTTAAAACAGACGGACAAGCTGACTGGCTGTTTTTTACCAGTAAAAATGGTGTGAAGCATTACTTTAACAAAGTGTCTTACCAGGAAGGGCGTGTGCCGAAGATAGGCGTGCTGAATGCCGGTACCGCACAGGCTGTAAGAGCATCAGGTTATGAGGTGAGCTTTGAAGGTAGGTCTTCCTGTACAGCTACTACTGCGAAAGAATTTGCAGCAATCGCTACAGGTAGAGTGATACTGCCGCAGGCCAATAACCCGAGAGGGGTGATGGAAAAAGAGCTGACGCATTGTGAAGTGATCTCTTTACCTGTTTATGAAAATGCTGTTGCTGCCCCGGTTGATAAGACTGACGCTGCTATCCTGGTTTTTACCAGTCCAATGAATGCAGGTGCTTACCTGGACAAGTATTCGCCGGAACCTGGTCAGCAACTGATCGCTATAGGATATTCTACCGAAGCCAGGATAAAAGAAGCCGGTTATGACTGTCATTTGTCATACGGACCCATGCCCTGGGATCTGGCGGATGTAGTGATGACGGTTTCTGCTAAAGAATACCGCTGATCAACAGCTGGATCACCCCGATAGCGAAGCCTAGTACACCTCCGATCAGTTCTATAAACTTGAATTCTTTGGAAGTGATATCCAGTAACAGTTGTTCTAGCTTTTCATCAGAGAAATTCCTGACTTTTTTGACTACGATGTCGTGGATATTGAGCTTGCCTTCGACTTTAGAGATGGAGGAGTCGATCAGTGTCGGGAGATTTTGTTCGATCTCTTTGACGATCACCCGGTTAGTAGCCTGAATAAGTTGTTCGGGCACTACGTTCTTGATCCTCATTTTTTCGATTCTTTCCCGCAGTGCTGTGTCCACCCTGGCCGTGAGCTCGGCTTTTACGTTAGACAGCGCTTCAGGATCTTTCAGCCGTTCTTTGATATCGTTGAAGTTGATCAGGTCACGCTGCACAACTGTTCCGAGTTTATTGGCAATTCTCTCCTTATTCTTGGGAAAGATGCCGTGAAAGGTCATAAAAAGGATCTTTTTAGGTTGTCTTGGATAGAACAGCATTTTGATCGCTACCCAGTTGGTCAGCCATCCGATAAAGGCCCCGATCAGGGGCACGCTCATCAAACGCATGACGGCTATCCAATCTACATTTTGCAACATAGGCTACTGTTTAGGTTGCCAGTTACCGGGATCTTTGCGCCATTCGGAAAGTGTTTCCAGATAGTCGCCGTTCACATAACCAGCGTGTACGGCTACCGGTAAAAGGGCTGAATAGTTGGTAATAGTAAATAAAGGAACCTTTGCGGCTTCAAATCGCTCTCTCGCCAGGTCAAATTCATAGGTATAGATAGCAGCCATTCCTGCTACGACGGCGCCGGCTTCTCTCAGATCTTCTACTGCTTTCAGGCTGCTTTTCCCTGTGGAAATCACATCCTCAATGACGACCACCACCGGGTTTTCAGGAAGTCTTCCCTCAATGGTGTTCTTCATGCCGTGCCCTTTGGGCTTATCCCGGACATATACCATTGGCAAGCCTAGTTCGTCGGCTACCATAGCTCCGTGCGGAATGCCCGCTGTTGCAACGCCTGCTATGCAGTTGGCTTCCGGAAAATGCTTCCTTACGATACTGGCGAGACGCTCTTTAACGAAGTTTCTGACCTGTGGATAGGAGAGCAGTATCCTGTTGTCGCAATATACCGGCGAGCGCCATCCGGAGGCCCAGGTAAATGGATTTTGAACGTTTAACTGAATTGCTTTAATTTGCAGTAGATATTCTGATAATAGAGCGGATTCGCTTGCCATGATAGTTCAAAAGTATAAATTTTTTGTCAATAGCAAAGTTGTTATTCTTTGTGATAATCCCGGAAAGGTTGATGAAATCCTAGATTATAATGAGCCTTTTATCGTCCAGAAATATGAGCAGCCTGCCAGGTTGGACAAGACCATGCAGATCCTGCTGGGTAACAGTAACGGCAGTAATCTGCTTCTTTTTTCACCGGATATTGCTGCCTTGAAGGCTGCCTTTCTTTCCCGCTTTGAATGCATTGAAGCGGCAGGAGGTGTTGTTCGCAATGCTGCGGGAGAAGTGTTACTTATCTTCCGGAGAGGCGCGTGGGACTTACCGAAAGGGAAGGTAGATGACGGGGAAACCCTGGAACAGGCTGCGATCAGGGAAGTACGGGAAGAAACCGGGCTGCTGGAGCTTACCCTCGGTGAAAAGGTGGACTTTCCCGGTTTTCTGAATGAGGCGACCTATCATTCTTATCCGTATAAAGGTAGAGAAGCGATGAAGATATCTCATTGGTATATGATGGATTATACCGGTAATGATGAACCTGTACCTCAGCAGGAAGAAGATATCGAAGAAATAAAATGGGTAGCTGTGAATAAGCTACCCTCATATTACAGCAGAATGTATCCTTCTATTGTAGATGTCTTAGAGGCAGTTTTCCGTAACGGATGATGCGATGGATACGGGGATGAACTTGCTGATATCTCCGCCACCCATGATGATCTCCCGCACAATGGTGGAAGATACAGACGACAGCTCTGCTTTGGAAAGGATCAGGATTGTTTCAATATCCGGTTGCATGGCATTGTTGAGGTGGGCAATGGTTTTCTCATACTCAAAGTCCATGGAAGTACGGATACCCCGAAGGATATAGTGGGCATTTCTTTCTTTACAATAGTTGATAGTCAATCCGGTGTAACTTTCTACTCTTACTTTAGGTTCGTCTTTAAAAACTTCCTTTATCCAGGCTATTCTTTGCTCCAGGGAGAAAAGGTATTTCTTCTGGGTATTCACACCGATGGCAATGATCAGCTCGTCGAAAAGCGGTAAAGCACGTCGCACGATGTCTTCGTGGCCGTTGGTGATCGGATCAAATGAACCCGGGAAAACAGCGATTTTATTCATCTTCTTTATCAATGGGATTAGTAGTAAAAAACCAAAAATGTGTCTGTCCGTAATTTCTTACCTGTATCAGCTTCGGATGATCGATAAAATTATGTTTGTCTGACGTTTCCAGGATGAACCAGCCGTTTTCTGCCAGCAGTGCAGGGTGATTCACGACCATGTCGGGCATTTCATCGATGACTTCCAGTGCGTATGGCGGTCCGGCAAAGATCAGATCATATGATTGACGGGATGTTTGCAGGTGGTGAATGGCATCACCTTTTAATATCCGCATGTGCTGGGCACTGATTTTCAGATCTTCCTGTACTTTTTTCTGAAAACCCACACTGATCGGCGAAAGGTCTACCATTGTAATATCCCTGCATCCCCTGGAATACATCTCAAAAGAAATGGCTCCGGTTCCGGAAAAGAGATCCAGGTATTTAATGGACTCGTAATTAATGTAATTGTCTAATATATTGAAAAGTGCAACTTTAGCAATATCTGTTGTCGGTCTTGCAGGAATATTGCGGGGAGGATGTAATCTCCTTCCTTTGTGTATGCCGGATATAATTCTCAATTGGCTGAAAAAACTAGGTTCGCTAAATAATTCGGTTGAATGATCAAAGAGTCATAGCTGTCCTCTGCTACCGGGACAGGGAGCTCTGCTATATAGATATTACGGATGTATTGATAAAGCATCTTATAGAGGTTGGAGTCAGCTTCTATCAGACCAGTCAGCGATATAGGAAAGCTTTCCGGATCCAAATCTAACATTTTATAAACCAGTAAAATATAATAAAGTAGATCTTCTTCGTCCGTATACCGGAAGACATTGTAGTAAAGCGGTCGGTTCTGTTGTATAAAGAAGAAGCAGGCCTCTTTAGGTGTGATATGGAGGTTTAGAGAATGACTGTCCTGGTTGGAATGCAGGAGCTGTTTACAGATTCCATGCGCACCCGGTACCAGCATCGCACCGAGAAAATAATTGTCCAGCAGCGATTTGATAGCTT